>CENX01004504.1_pt1 | contig 10374 bp, 5 predicted proteins | sample 361321 | NCBI WGS metagenome assembly CENX01 (sample SAMEA2619678, study PRJEB7988) | marine metagenome | isolation source: saline water (ENVO:00002010), including | reverse complement strand
AATGCAAATGTTTGGTTCAATTTAGGAATTATTTATGCGCATCAAAGCAAATATGTTCAATCCAAAAACGCTCTTGAAAAAAGTTTAGAACTGAAGCCAGATGATAAAATAATCATTCAGCATTTAAATCAAGTTAAAGAATGGGTTAATTAATTTCAACTTTTTGAATTATTTTCTTGTTCTGTTCTTGTATAAATTAATCTCCCTAACTCATAGTATTCTCTTTTCTCAAATTCTCCATTTCTGTCCCAATAAAGCCAATCACCTTCTCTTTTTCCTGAATCAAAAATTCCTTCGTTCTGTTTTACTCCATTGTCATACCAAACTTTAGCTTCTCCATTTGGTTCACCATTAACTAATGTGGTACTACCTTTAATTTGTCCATTAGGCCAATATTGATTCCAGGTTCCATTGCCTGAACCATTTTTAAACATACCTTTTGTTCTTAAGTTTCCATTCGAGTACCATTCATAAGTAAGGCCTTCAAGTTTTTTGTTTAAAATTGTTCTGACACCTCTTTTTTGTCCATTTTCATACCAATATGTCCATGTGCCTTCCATTGAGTTTTTATTTCTAGTGCCTTGAAGTTTTTTAAATCCATTATGATACCATTCTACATGACGTCCATGCATTTCTCCATTTTTATAATCCCATTGGGCCCCAGGTTTACCATCAGTAAACCATTCTTGTTGTAGGCCATCCATTTCATTATTTTTATAAATATATTTTTTTAATAAAATTCCATCTTCACTCCAGTGTTGATGAATACCATTCATTAAGCCATCTTTAAAATAACCTTGAGATTTTATTGCTCCATTTTTGTACCATGATGTCCATTTACCTTCTTTTTCTCCTTCAAAAAGTTCACCTTGTTCTTTTTTTTCACCTGAATCATAGTAAATTATATCAATGTTTTTATTAGATGTATTGTTATTTTGACATGAGATAAGAATGATACTTAGTATAATAAATTTTTTTTTCATAATGATCCTTTTAGTTAGAAGTAGCTCAAAAATTACTAATTTAATTTACATAAAATTCAATTTTAGTATACAATACCAAAATAATATTAAATTATAATATAATTATTTAAAAATCATTAATGAAAAAGATACTTATAATCGGACCAATAATTTTGATTTCAATTTTATTATTTGTTTACTTTAATAATACAAATAATAATTCCATAAATGAAAATGTAAATAATTCATCCATTTTGAATAATGAAAGTCTAATTCTTCCAGGGCTAGCCTTATCAGAAAATCAAAGAAAATATATATGGGATATTGAACAAAAAGCTACTGAACTTAATTCTTTTGGATTAAAAAATTTAAAACAAGTATTACAGTCTAACAAAATGAAAGATTTAGATTTTTTATTAATGAATGATTTTAGTGCATCAATTCCAAATCAAATGAAAGAAATAAATCTGGAAAGTTCATCTTTTAATTCAAGTAAACTTCAATCAATAGATCTAAACTATAACATAGTTGATAAAGTATCTTTTTTAAAATGGATAAGATTAAAATCATCAAATTTTGTTAATGAACCAAAAGTTAAAATCAAATTTTCAAAGTTAGAGCCAGTTGATAGGGATAATTATGATGGATATTGGAAAATTAAACTCAAAATAAATATTTCGGGAAAATCTAACTTTGGATTTAGTGAAGATAACTATATTTTTCTTACAACAATAAAAAAACCGGAACCAGTATTTATCTCAAACGGAAATTGGATTAAATCTATAATAGTAGTTCATTATAACACTTCATCATCCAAAAATTTTTTAATGACCGATAATACTTTTGATTTTGGAGTGGATATTTCTGAGTTTCATGATAATTGGAAATCTCCTGCAAATAGAACTATTCCTAATACTGGAGGAGTATATTCTTTTGACTACAATAAAGATGGTTTTATTGATTTATTAATTGATGATGTTACTCATTATAGAGGTTTTATTTTGTTTAAAGGGACCAAAGAGGGTGTTTTTAAAAATTCAACTGATGAAGTTGGTTTGCCTCCTTTGCAATCTCCGTCATTAGTTGCGATTGCAGATCTTGATAATGATGGTTGGGAAGATATTATTATAGGTCCTGGATTGATTTTTAAAAACAATTCTGGTAAAAATTTTGTCAATGTTAGTAGGTCTTCAAATCTTTCTAAATTGGGGAATTTAAGAGAAACTCAAAATTTTAGTTCGATTTCTATAGGTGATTATGATAGAGATGGTTTAGTAGATCTTTATATTTGCAGATCAAGTCCTAATCCTGACGGTGGATCATGGATTAATGGAAAAATGGAAGATAATTATGAAACGCAACTTTTAAAAAATGAAGGTAATTTTATTTTTGAGGATGTTACAAAAAAAGCTAATGCATTTGGTGAGAAAAGATCCGTTTTTACTACAGTTTTTTCAGATTTTAACAATGATTTTTGGCCAGATATTTATTTGATTCATGAATTTGGAAATGGGATTTTATTGGTAAATGATAAAAAAGGTAAATTTAAAAAAATCATGATTGCTGAATTTGCATCAGATTTTGGTTCTATGGGTTTAGCAAGTGGCGATTTTAATAATGATAAAAATATAGATATTTATGTTTCAAGTATGTATTCAAGTGCAGGTACAAGAGTAATTTCAAACTTAAAAGAAAATTCATTTGATAAAAAAGTAATGTCAGAATTAAAAAGTATGGTTAGAGGGAGTCAATTATATTCAAATTTAGGAGACTTAAAATTTGAAAAAATGGCAGATAAGTATAATTTAGCATCTGTTGGATGGGGTTATGGTCCTATTATGAGTGATTTGAACAATGATTCATGGCTGGATATATATACTACATCAGGATTCGTTAGTAGAAATAGAGAAAAACCTGATGGCTGATCATGTTTATGGCAGGGTGTCGTGTCACAACCCTTTGATAGAAGTTGTAAAATTCCACCTCCTGGAACTCCAAATGAAAAATTGGGAGAATTTTGGGAAGAGAGTCCATGGACTATTGCATCAAATGAAAATCTGAGTGCATTTGAGCGTAATAGATTTTATATAAATCATCTAGGAGAAAATTTTTTTGATGTAAGTTTCATATCAGGAACTGATACTGATGGAGATGGAAGAAGTGTTATTTCAGCTGATTTAAACAATGATGGAATGAATGAGCTGATTGTTAGACAAGTCGGTGGAGGTCCACTTAAAATTTTTAAGAACAATTTTCCAAAATTAAATTATATCAAAATAAGTCTTAGGGGTGTTGAGAGTAATAGTTTTGGTATTGGTTCAAAGATTGAAATTAACGCTAAAAGCCAAAGTTTTGTAAGGGAAGTTTACCCAATAAATACTTATCGTTCACAATCACCATCATTAGCACATTTTGGTTTAAATGAAATAAAGCTTATAGATAATATAAAAATATATTGGCCATCTGGTAATACCCAAAGCTTTTCGAATATTAAAGTTAATCAACATTTAATAATAACAGAAAACAATCAAAGTTATGAAACATTTACTTCCTCTAGTAATTAACTTAATTAAAACTATTGAATCATGAATTTTAAAATATTTTTAGTGTTTGTAATTTTATTTTTTTCTTGTTCGGAAAGATATGATAGTGATTCGCTTTCTGATGAGGAATTTATTAATGCTCAGAAAATTATTGTCCTTCTTGAAAAATCTCAAATAAATCTAAGTAGGGGTAACTATCAATCATCTATTAGTTTTGTAGATAGTGCTTTAAGTATTGATAAAAATTTAGTTTATCCTGTTTTTGTCAAAGGAATGATTTATGAAGATCTTAATCAATTTGATGTTGCAGATTCTTTATACAAAAGTGTTTTGAAAAAAGTGCCAAATTTTAGAAGTGCAAATTTTAATTTAGGAAATATTGCATTGGCAAAAGGGGAATATTCTAATGCGGTAAAATATTATAAAAATGAGGAAAAAAATTATTCATCCCCTAATGTTTTAACAAAATTAGGTGTTGCATATGCTAATATTTACGAGATTGATAGTGCTTTAGTTGTGCTTCAAAAATCAATTTTAATTGATAGTTTAGCATCCGAGGCATTTATGTTGATTGGTAAAATTTATCGTGATAACGGAGATATTAAAAAAGCAAAAAATTTTATGAGGAAAGCTTTAAGTATAGAACCCAATAATTGGGATTATCAATTGAATTATGGAACGTTGTTATTTAAAACAGGAGATTTAAATGAATCCTTATTTTACTTGAATAATGTTGTTAAGGTTAACAAGTGGCATTATGCATCTCATTATAACTTAGGTCAGCTTTTATTGAGGTTAGGTAAAAAAGAGGAAGCAGATAAATATTTATTAAGAGCAGATACTCTTCAGCAGGCAAATACTAGAATTGGTTTTTTTCAAGAAAATTTAAAGTCAAATCCTGAAAATATTTCGGATTGGTTAAATATGGGAATAGCTTTACAATCAATAGAAAACTATTCTGAAGCATATGAGGTTTTTAAAATTGTTGATCATTTAGATTCAAATAATCTTGATTTAAAACAAAATCTTGCTTTTTTGGCGATATCTAATGAAGATACTATTTCTAGTATAAAGTATTATCAAGCTATCTTATCAAATGATAATTCAAAGTCAGATATATGGTTTAATTTAGGACTTATTTATGCTTATCAAGGAAAATTTAATAATGCTAGAAGGTGTTGGAAAAAAACTATCGAAATAAATCCAGATGATAAAACTGCTATAAAATATTTGGAAAGTTTATCCAAAATAGAACAACTTCCTTTCTATGATTTGAATTAATATTATTTTTTTTATCATTCAACTCAAATTCCAATTAATAATTTCCTTACATTTATTTTTGTCGACGTATAATTAAAAATAATTAAAAATAATTAAAATAAATTCTACCACTATAATCTTTAATTACAATAATTAAAAAAAATGACTTTTTGGGAAATAGTAAAAATAATTTTCCCCAATTTTATACTATTTGAGAAAAATAATTTTTTCCTAATACCAATCTAATATTTTAAAATTTTAAGAATAATATAGAAATTGCATTAAAATTTTAAATAGATAAATATTAATAAAAAATTATATGTTGTTATTTTTTTGATACTCTTAAATATTTTTTTAGTCATTATTTGTGAAAAAAAACTTGACATATCTCACTAGAAGTTCTTAGACTTTATTAGTGGGAGCGTTGTCCCTTATTCGGGCCGTTCTAATTAATTTTAGAAAATTTATAAAATATGAAAAAATTATTAACAACAGGGGAAAAGACAATCATGATAAATAATAAATCAAAATTGTTAACAATTATTTCTGGTATTACGCTTTTTGCGTTTGTTGCTTTTTCGAATGTGATTACAGCACAGACGACAACAGGTAAAATATCAGGTAAGATTACAGATGGTGATGGACAAGCATTGCCTGGAGCAAACGTGCTTGTACAAGGTACTTCGTTTGGTGCCGCTGCTGATGAAGAAGGAGATTACTTCATTCTTAATTTAGTACCGGGTTCATACAACGTTGTTGTGCAGGTAATGGGTTATAAGACAACTACTGTTGAAGGTGTTCAGATTAGTTCAGGACATACTACACCAGTTAATGTAACCTTAGAAACAGAGGCCGTTGCTGGTGAGGAAGTCGTTGTTACTGCTGCGAGAGAAGTAATTGAGATGGACAAATCTGCTAGTGTGGTAACTGTTACTTCAGAAGATATCTTAGAAGTACCTGCAGTTAAAAACCTACAAGATTTCTTAAGAAAGCAATCTGGTTTTGACATTGGTGAGAACAACGAGATGTTACTTAGAGGTGGTGGTGTTGAGCAAATTCAAATGCAAGTTGATGGTATGATGCTTACCAACAATGCTCAAAACAGACCTATGGTATCAATGCTTAACTTAAGTTCGATTCAAGAAATGCAGATTATCAAAGGTGGTTTTAATGCAGAATATGGAAATGCTAGATCAGGTTTCTTTAGTGTTGTATCTAAGACAGGTGCAACTGATAGATACTCAGCTTCGGTTGATTTAAGATTTTCACCTCCTCAGCTTAAGCATGGTGGTCCTTCACTAATTGATACAACCAATTATTATTTAAGACCATATTTTGATCCAGCAGTAGCTTTTGTTGGAACAATGAATGGTTCTTGGGACGATGCTACAAGAGGTCAATATCCTGAATGGGAAGGCTGGGATAGCTGGGCTGCAAGACTAAATGAAGATGACGATGCAAGTAATGATCAAACTGCTAGCCAAGCTCAAGAAATGTTTAGATGGCATCATTTAGCTGAAGGTTCAGATAAGATTGGGCATCCTCACGCTGATAAAGGTAGATATTGGGATTATACAGATAATTTTGCTGATGTAAGTTTGAGTGGACCAATTCCAATTATAGGTGGTTTACTAGGAAACGCATCATTCTTTTTATCTTTATCTAATCAATCAGATGCATTTGCAATGCCAGTTTCTAGACCAACACTTGATCGTAGAAATGCGATGTTAAAATTGACATCTAGACCAGGTGATGGAATGGTTCTAAATATTTCTTCACTTTACTCCGAAACTTTTAGTGTAAGAGGTGGTGTTGATGGTGGTGGTGCTGGTGGATCAGGTCAATCTGGTCAATATGTTGAAGATCCATATGGTGTTCTTTACAGTGGAAAATTTTCTGCTGGATCAAGAAACGTTTTTTATCCATATAATACCACTCCAATGGATGTATACAGAAATCAAAGATCTATTAGTTTTGATCACGTTTTAAATGCCAAAACTAGTTATAGTCTAAAATTTACTAATGTTCACGTAAAATATTATGGTGATAAAGACCTAATTCCTGTTCGTGACTTCACTCTAATTAAGGATTTTGGTAGTCAAAGTGTTGATGAAACTCCATATGGACAATCACAAGAAGGTTATGTTTATATGAATGGTGATAACCAGTTAAGAGCACTTGGAGCAGGAGCTAAAGATAAATCATGGGTAAACTCATATAATCTTAAATTTGACATTACCTCTCAAGTTAACAAGTATAACCAAATCAAAGCTGGTATTCAGTATAACAATGATGATTTAAGCACTGATTTTGGTTTATTTGATGAATTTGATGTTACAGGTAACTATCATATGGTTTGGAATCAACAACCAAATAGATTAGGTGCCTATGTTCAAAATAAACTTGAATTTGAAGGAATGATTGCAAACTTTGGTATTAGAATGGATGTAAACAATCCAAATTCTATGTGGTATGATGCTACACAAAGATACTCAAAGTATTATAAGCAGCAATATCGTGATTCTTTCCAAGATTCAGCATCATCTATTATGACAGATGCTGAAGGTGACATAAATATTAGTCCAAGACTTGGAATTTCACATCCAATTTCTGCTACTTCAAAGTTGTTCTTTAACTATGGTCATTTTTACAATATGCCTCCTACTTTTGATATGTATTCTATTCAACCAGCGGGTGGTGCAGGAGGAATTTCATTTATTGGAAATCCAAGTGCTGTAATGCCAAGAACAATTCAATATGAGTTGGGTTGGGAAAAAGAACTCTCAAACAATTTCTTGTTTAGAGCGATGGGTTATTATAAAAATGCTCAACGTCAAACTGGAGAAGTTTCATATATTAGTTATGACAACAGTGTAAACTATAATACAATACAAAATAATAATTATGCTGATACAAGAGGACTTGAAATTACTTTAGAAAAGAATTTTGGTACTTATGTAACAGGTTATTTAAACTACGATTATCGTGTTGATAATGAAGGTTTTTTTGGTAGACAAGTTTATTATGAAGATCCAAGAGAGCAATTGCTTTATGGACTTCAAAATCCTTATCAAGAAAAACCACTTGCAAGACCAATTGCTAACGGTAACATTAGAATAATGTCTCCTGATAGCTGGGGTCCATTATTAGGTGGTTTATCTCTAAGTGTCTTGATGACATATAGAGCTGGTAGATACGATACTTGGGATCCGTTAACCTCTTATGAAATCAATAATATTCAATGGAAAGACGAATATTTCTTTGATATGAGATTTGAAAAGAGAACTCAGTTAGCTGGTGTTTCACTTACAGCATTTGCTGACATCAAAAACATTTTTGATGCAAAGTATATTTCACAAATAGGTTGGGGTACTGGTAACGACCAGAGATTCTATCTATCTTCACTTCACTTACCACGATATGATAGTGAAGAATACAAAAACGCAGGTCTTCCAACTCCTCCAGCAAGCTGGTCAGGAACTGCTCCTGAGTACTGGAACACGATCACTTATGATGATCAAGTTGGAGACAGATCAGATCAAGACGGTAAATCTCATATTAATATGCCAGATAATGACATGTTGATATACATGAATCCAAGGTTTGTAACCTTTGGTATTGGTTTTAATTTCTAAGAATTATTTAGGTTGATGAAAGGAAACTTTAAAATGAATAAGAGACGCTCAAAGCACCTTATTTGGATATTCATCGCGATGTTTACCTTAGCATTCTTTATTCCAGAGAATTTAGATGCAGGTACTAAGAAGAATATCAGAATTGGAAAATACTGGAAGCCTTACGCTGATTCAGGCGACGAGGGTGAAGGTAATATTGGATGGGGAACAAATGGTTTATATTATTACCATGGTTTTACCCGTCAGCAATGGTCATCAAAGGCTTGGTTCCTAGGAACTAAAGACTTTACAGACTCTGCTGGTGTTGCATACCCAACATTTATTACTGGTAATGGTCAATGGGATGTTGATGAAACATCAATTGTTATGCCTATACCTGATGAAAATGGATACACAATAAGAAGTTATCTAAGACATCAAAACCCAGAAATTTGGGTAGATGGCTTCCCGTTACATGATCCATTCTTTGGAAGGGAAGATGATGAATCTGTTGATGCAGCAAAGATTGATGCTGAAGCAGGTACAGGAGTTATGGCTTATGTTGAATCAGATATAAATACTAACATGGGTATTTCAATTAAGCGTAAAGCTTATGGTTTTACACAAAAAGGTCATGATGAGTATTTAGTTGATGATTGGACTTTTACAAACACAGGTAATGCTGATTTTGATGATAACGTTGAATATCCAACTCAAACATTAGAAGATGTATATTTCTTTCGTCAAGCTAGAGGTTCTGAAGCTGAAGACTTCAACCAAAACTGGGCAAGTTCTTATGGTGAGTTAACTACAGATACTCTAAGAATACAGACTTATGCTTACGCTACAAACATCGAAGGTGAAAGTTTTGACCAATTTGGACATAAGATTCAAGAGACAGGTGAAATCAAAGAACCTGCTTTTAGATCTGAAGCAGCACTTCATATAGACACATCTGCTGATGATCCTACAAATGATCCATCACAACCTAGAATGACAGGTGTTCAGGATTGTGACCTTCCGTTTGTTGTAAGACATCCACAAGGTATGAGTAGTTCTGATTGGACTAATTTATATTCAGTTATGAAAGAAGGATTAGGTCAATATGATGCATCTCCAATGATGACAGAAGAGACTCATCCTGATGTTTATCCTAATACTCAACATGGAACACGTTTTGACCAAAGAGGTTATAAATATGTAACTGATTATGAGTATTTTGGATGGTCACTTGCTGGTGTTTGGGCTGCAGGTCCTTACACACTTGAGCCAGGCGAAGATTTTAGAGTCGTATGGGCTGATGCTATAGGTTCAATTTCATATGAAAAAGGTTGGGAAGTAGGTAGAGCATGGGCTGCGGGTAATTCTGAAGAAACTGTGCCATTCGAAGGTGAAGATAACTTACCTGAGAGATTCTCCCTTTTTGATGATCTTGCTCCAACAGACAATGACAAGAACGCTGACAGATGGATTATGTCAGGTTTAGATTCACTTCATAAAAATGTTAATACTGCAAACTGGGCTTTTAGTCAAGATTTTGACATAGCCGTTGCTCCTCCTGCACCTTCAATCTACGTAAAATCAAGACCTGGTTTTATTAGAGTAGAATGGGGTACAGAAGCAGAGGTAGCTGGTGATTTTGCAGGATATAAGGTTTGGAGATCAGTAGGTAGTCCTGATTCATCATGGATTGAAATTGCTGATTATCCAGGTTCTGCTACACACGTACATGATGATGCTACTACATCTAGAGGTGTTGGTAACTATTATGCAGTAACTGCTTATGATGATGGTGTTTCAAACGCACCTGGAGTAAGTGGTGAATCTGAAGTGCTTCAAAGTGGATTATATTTGAATAGAACAACTAAAGCAGCTTACTTAACTAGAGAAGCTGGTTCATTAGATGAAGTTGTAATTGTTCCAAATCCATTTAATATTTCTGCTGCATCACTGCAATACACTGGAGAGCAAGATAAAATCATGTTCTTGAATGTT
>CENX01013489.1_pt1 | contig 10378 bp, 10 predicted proteins | sample 361321 | NCBI WGS metagenome assembly CENX01 (sample SAMEA2619678, study PRJEB7988) | marine metagenome | isolation source: saline water (ENVO:00002010), including | reverse complement strand
TTTCAAGACTTAAAAAAATCTAGAGGTGGATTCGACACCTTACAAAAAACACTAGAAACTACTTCTGGTGGAACTGAAACCAAATCATACAATGATGACCGATACTGGAAAATCGATTTAGATAAAACTGGTAATGGTTATGCAGTTGTAAGATTTTTACCAGCATCCCAAGGTGAAGATATGCCATGGGTTCAATACTTCGACCATGGTTTTCAAGGGCCAGGTGGATGGTATATAGAGAAGTCATTGACTACTCTTAATGAAAAAGACCCAGTATCAGAACACAATACTGAATTGTGGAATACTGGATTAGAGGCAAACAAAGATATTGCTAGGAAACAAAAAAGAAGATTGCACTATGTGTCTAATGTTCTTGTAGTTTCTGACCCAACACATCCAGAGAATGAAGGACAAGTCAAACTGTTCAGATATGGAAAGAAAATCTTTGAAATGTTGAAAGACAAAATGCAACCACAGTTTGAGGATGAAACACCAATGAATCCTTTTGATTTGTGGGAAGGTGCAGACTTTAAAATTAAAGTTCGTAAAGTAGATGGTTACTGGAACTATGATAAGTCTGAATTTTCAACTCCAAAACCATTATCAGAAGATGATGCACAAATGGAAGCAGTTTGGAATAGTCAACATTCTCTAAAAGAGGTGATTGCACCAGACCAGTTCAAATCTTATGATGAACTGAAACAAAAACTCGACAGAGTTTTAGGAATGACAGCATCGACTGCTACTGCAGCTTCAACTGCATCAGACTTTGATGATGTTGCATTTCCAAGTCCAGAACCAACAATTGCAGAACCTACAACTGCTACAACAGATGTAGATGAAGATGAGTCAATCTCATACTTTCAAAAACTTGCAAATGATGTGTAAGGATTGTCAATCCAAAGTAAATTGATTTATAAATATACTATGCACTAAGGGATTGACCTAGGGGACTCGTGTTATTGACGAGTGAGTTATACCAAGTAGGATGGTTGAGGTTTGGGTATACAATCGAGGCAAGATATCGTTGCGGCAGTGGATATCAAGTTAGAGAGCGGGAAAAATGAGGGGCTCCTAACACTTCTAATTAATCATGGGAAAAGGTTCTAAAAGGAGACCTACAGTGGTCAGTGATAAACAGTTTCAAAATAACTGGGAAAAAGCATTTGGTAAGAAAGAACCAAAGGTTAAACCACATAAGAAAACACCAAAACATGGACAGACTCAAGTCCATCAAGATAAAACTAAGTATAAAAGAAAGGACAAGTATCCTTCACCTAATTATGAAGGGCCTTGGGGTAAAGATATGGGATTAACCTAGACTTGGATAATGCAAAGATGAGTGTTGACCCATCTTAGAACCAGTTGCACTATATGATTGTCTAACATTTGTATTATTTTGAGTAGGATTAGATACCATTTGTGTTATCACAGGTGCATTCATACTTGCACTTGTATCTACTCCAGTTAATGGTGGTGTTGCAACACCAGATGCATTAAAATTTAAATTAACAGAAGACATTCCTCTGAGATTGTCTTTTAAGTCACCAAGTAAATTGATTTTATCACTATCAAGACTACCTAATGCATTTGCTATCAAATCGACACCAGTTGCAAGTTGACTTATTTCATTTCCAATACCTGGCGTTACTTCTATTGTTGCAAGATTTTCTATTTGGTCAACACCACCGACTCCAAAAAAGTCTGCAATTGCTTGACCAGCAGATGTTTGTGGTATTTTAAAGTCTGCCAATGCACCTTTTAAACTACTTAAATTATCAATAGATTGTCTCATGTCAGTGTCATAACCTTGGAGTGCTTCAGTTAATTTTGCAAGAGGATGACCAGTAATCATAATTCCAAGATTACTAAAGAAACCACCAGAAGATGTTCTTAATAAATTTCCTATATCTTTAGAAATTAAAGATATTTCTTTTATATTACCTACAATTCTACTGGTATCTAAAGTTTCAAAAGGTTTAATATGTGTTGCAAAACTTCCTAAAGCTTCTCCCATGACTGCTATTGAGCTCATTACTAACAAGATTCCTAGTCCAGCTATACCTGCAGCTGGCCCTGCAAGAATAGTCAATCCACCAATTGCTACCATTAATGCAGAAAGACCACCAATTCCAAATATAAGTCGTCCTAAGTTAAGTTTAGTAAACTCTTGCATTCCTTCAAATGCACCACCTTTACTTCCTAGTATAAATGCACCAAATATTGCAGTTAATCCAGCAGCTATTGCAAGACCACCTAATGCAAGACCTTTAGATGCAGCTAATAACCCTGCTCCAAGTCCAATAAATCCTGTACCTATTGCAGTTAATCCAGCACCTATTCCAACCCCAGCTAATCTTGCAATGGTTAAAATTGGAATTAAAAAACCAAGTTTAAAATCTTTTTCATTTACTTCAAGGTCACCACCAGCACCAACTGTTCCATCACTTGCACCAGCTTTACCTTTATTCTTTTGTTCTTCTCTGAATCTTATTTCATCTCTTCTTTCTGCTCTTGCATTTAAACGATAGTTTGCAACATCTACTTTAACACTTCTAGCTTCTCTTGCATCTTCTTTACCTTCAAAAAATAACTGTCTTTTTAAACCTAATGTTAGTCTAGTAAGAATAGAGATTGCTGTATTTTTAAGTAAATTTAAAATAGTTCCTAATAATGGTATTTGTTGCAAGATACCAACAGCAGGGCCAAAAAAACCTAATAATTTATCAAAGTCACCTTTAAGGTCATTACCAAATCCTTTTGCAATACCAACAGCAGTTCTGTCACCACCTTCCTCAATAGATTTTTTCATATCTTCAAAAGTTCCACCAGCAAACTTAACAAAAGTTTTTTCAAATCCAGACAATGTTTTACCATATTCTCGTATTTCTTCAAGGTCTTTCTTTTGTTGTTCTAGTTGTTTAAGTCCAGCATTTTCAAGTGATTGACCATTCTTTTCTAAAGTAGATTTAACTTCACTGATAGATTCATCTAGTACATCTATATTTGCAGTAAGGTTACTAATACCACTTTCGTTTAAAAAATCATCAATAGAACTCTTTACTAATGTTCCAGAGGCTTTAGTTGCAATATTTAACTTATTTGAATCTGCAACATTTAACTTTTCAACCTTTTCAAAAGCATCTTCTAAAGTTTCTCCTATGGCTTTTGCACCATCTTCTTGACCTTCTTTAATTTGCTTCAGAATACGATTCAGTTGAATCTTTTCCAGTCCAGTATTAATATTTTTAGGTTCTTCTGCCATAATAGTATTTATCTATTTTGAATCTGAATTAGTAGAATGTTCTTTAGCTGCACTATTAACATATAGTCCAAACCATGCAGCTCCAGCTCCTACCAGAATACTGATAAGACCAGACTGTTCCATAGTCGGTGCTTCTAAACCTATAAACCACATTACTACAAAGTAAATTAAAAATATGTAGACACTTAAAAATGCACGAGGGCCATATTCTCCAACTATCTACTGCTCTTGCAAGGAATATCCACTTTTGCCATGGATTTTTCTTGTCATCATGTTCTAACTCAAATATTTTTTGTTTGAGGTCATTGTTCTCTGTAACCATTTCCATAAACTTGCTTAAGTCTATTTCAACTTCATTACGACTCATGTCACCACTAAATCTTTCTCTATCGTCACCCATAATATTCTCCTTATTATCTATTTTGAGCTTGTTTCATCTTTAACTCTTCTTCTTCAAGATGAGCTAATAAGAGGGAAACATATATTTCCCTTTCCCAAGGATGCATTCCATCCAATTCGTTTAGTGACCAACCATGGTGTTGTATTAAACCAAAGTTTGTTTGAATGTAATTTGCAAGTGTCTCATGAGAAAGGGCTAGACGAAAAAATTCTGTATTCCTTCTAATCTAGTTGTATTCTCAGTTCCACATTTACTGCATTTATATGATACATTCTTAACCATTTTTGGAAGGTCATTAAACCATTCCATAATTTTACTAAACTGTTCAGTTGATAGTTCGTTAATAAAATTACTTAATTCTTCTGTCGTAAAGTCACCTTTACTGTGGACTTCTTCTTCATCAAATATTGATTGAATTGATTGTCCTATAACATCAAATAGTTCTTTTGTTCCTATTTGGCTTATGTCACCAATTGTACCTTGAACTTCATTAAAGTTAGGGACAGAAAGTGTAACACCAACATTGTCAGTTATCATAACTTTATTATCTCCAACTTGACCTTGTATTTCGATTTCAGTTAAATCAACATCAACTTGAGTTTGACCATCACATCCATCTTTAATACAACCAAGTACAACTGTAGTTGTTTCTCCTACAGATTTGATTCTAATTTGTAAAAACAAATATTCTAAATCTGTATTTGAAAGTTCTCTTATACTGTTGGTTGACTCTGTTAAACTACAACATGAATCAACTAAATTAACAACAGTATTTGATATTGTTCTAGTTTCTCCATCTTCCAGTGCTTGAAGTAATATCTTTTGTTCTCCTACAGAGAAAGGTCGATATTTAACTTCTTCACCAGAAACAGGTAATTTACAAAAATACTCTACAGTATTTACTTTAGGTAATGCCATAATATACTCCTATTTCATTATCCGAAGATTGCGTCTTCGATTCTACCTCTAACCTCGACACCTTTTTTAGTTAAGTATTTATCGAGATATCCAGTTATTAAATTAGACTGGTTTGAATTAACAAATTCACTAGTCCAATACCTATATCTAAATTGTGCGTTAAATTTTGTTATGTCTGTATTTTCATATCCTAGGTTCACCACACTTAATTGCAGTGGAAATGCATCAGTCATAATACAACGATAATTAACTAAATCTCTTTTATCTAACATTTCTAACATTATGATACCAACATAATCATCGTGAAACCTACTGTGAAAGTGACCACTTCTCATACCATTAACACTTGATTGCCATCCTTCTATTAACTCTCTATCTTCCATGTCATTAGTTAAATAGAATGAACAATCAAATTGGTCATATTGTGGTTTATGTGGGATTGCTCTTTTAGGCCCATATTCTGATTCCTCGTTAGTAAAGAATCCTCGGCCAGGAACAGTTGCAGTATCACATCTTAGTCCTCTAATATTAATACCAGTGACTTTTGCACCAGTTCCAAACATTGCAATATTATATCTATTATTTCTTTGCAATCCATCTATATTTGCTTTAAATCTATCTATTTTCATCCGCTTATTTTCTTCCTACTTTCTTTCCAGACATTATCCATAGAAGACTTCTTAAATGATTCAGTTGGTAAAAATATTGCAATCTCCCAATCTGCTGAGTCTACTATTGCAAAACTACTTCTTATCTGGCTTGTTAAATAATGTTTTACACATGGTTTAAAATATGGTTTACCACTTAATCCCTTTAACATCTTATAGGTAACACTAAATCTTGTAGATTCATCAAACTTAGTGTTATTTGTTCGGTCATATAACTGGTCTAAGAACTGAGCTCTTAATGATTGTGGTAAATAGTGTAAGTTTAATCCTAAAAACCCACCTTTTGCTGGTTCTATAGGTATAGTAAGAGGGAATCTATCATAGTAAGGTAAGGTTTGTTTATGTTTAGGGTCATACATGTACATATACATGTCACCATATATGAACCTCTTTCTGTTCCTTGCATCTTTCATTAATGAAGTTCTATTAACACTCTTCATTTGAGAGACACGAGTTCTAAACCATCTCATGGACTCTTTAGTCCTTGCTTGGATTCCACCTCTAAAGGCTTCTCTTTCTAACTTGTCGAATAATCCTGCCATACATGTATTTATACCACTTTGACAGATAGGTACATATTTTTGTATAATACTCTTGTAATTAAGTGAGGAAATATGAATAAAACATTAATTAAAGAACTGTCAAAGATTAAAACTCCAGAACAGTTAGCAGAAGTTTACAACTTCGGTAAAGATGTATTGGATGCACTTGCAAAGGCATCTTTTAAAGCGGGTGATACTGTCTTCGTAGTTCAAAAGACTAAAAAGACTCTTGGAACAATCATTGAGGTCAAACTAAAGAAAGCAATAGTTCAAATGAGAGGTAAACAATACAGAGTGCCTCTTTCAATGTTAGAAGAAGCAAATATTTAAGTGAGGTTTGGAGATATGGATTTATAATAAAGTAACGGCATGACCCCATAGGTCGTAGGGGATAATCCCAGACAGGAGAATAATGAAGTGGTCGCTCCCTTCCCTAGGTCTGGAAGAGTTAAGAAAGACGAATGAAACATAAGAACCCTCGTCTTTTTTACTATTTAACTAGATGGTCTTCGGTTAATATTCTAAATTTATATCCTCTATCTAAACAATACTCTCTAGCTGCATCCCATTTAGACTCATTAATTGCATAAGTTCTTGCTTCACGAAGATACTTACCATAATGTTTACCTTTCTTACTAGGTCTAACACATTGTTTCTTAGGTTTGACTTCTATTATCTCTTGAATCATCTTACCTTCAAAGTTCTTATATTTAATCCAGAAATCTGGATAATATCGATGGACTTTATTATCAATAGAACGATAAGGTATCACAATCTCTTCACTACTCCATTCTAGAATAGAATCATTCTTATCACAATACTTCATAAACCTTAATTCCCACATAGAACGATATACGACCTTAGTTGGGTCACCTTTATACTTTTTATAGTTCTTTGGTGTGAATCTTCCCTTGTAACTCATATAAATACCTTATACATACATTAACTTATAGAGAGTATTTATATGAACTTTTTCAAATCCCTCAAATCAAGATTACTTGGTTCAGTCAAAGAAGACTTAAATTCAGCACTTAGTAGTGGAAGGTTAGATTTTAATTCAAAAATAGAAGATGCTTTAAAAGATTTAATTTCTTTAAAAACAGGTATTAGATTATCTAATATTCCAGATGTAATATCAGAACAAGCATTACAGAATGCACAAAATAGAAGTGCAATAGAAAAACATTTAGATGATAAAGGTTTAAGTCCAGCAACAGGAGACCCTACTACAAGAAAAGTTCTTAGATTTCCAACAGACAACACTAGATTTGTAGATAACTGGATTATTTTTAGAACTAAAAAGAAAAATATAAAACTTATGCCTTATGCTGATGGCACTACTGCTGCAGAACAACAATCATTTCTTGATTCCAGAGGAGTAAAGGTAGGTCAAGATGGTACATTTATGAATGACGATTATACTGTTGCATTATATTTTCCAAACAATGTAAAAGATACTGTGTCAGTTAGTTATGAAGCAGTAGATATCGGTCTTAATGATGTAATGTTTAATAATATCATGAGTGGAGACCTCTTAGAAGCAGGTGGAGATATAGGCCCAGCAGTTCAAGAAATGCTTGCAAAAGGTGCTAGAGGACTAGACTCAACTAGAAGTTTTCAAACAGGCGTTGTAACTCCTACACCTAAATTTAATACTTTTCAAGGAGTTGAGTTCAGAGACCATAGCTATACTTTTCAATTAAACCCATATAATGTTGAAGATGCAAATGAAATAACTCGTATTATTCATGTATTTAAGATGATGATGTTACCTATGTCACTTGCAGAGAATAGAAGAATACAAGCAATGCCAGCTGAATTCAGTATTGATTTTAAAGGGCCTATATTAGGTAATATAGAACATCCACAAAATTGTTTTCTAAAATCATGTGATGTTGATTATTCTGGTGGTAAAGATATGTCATTTATTGAAGAAGGATTAGGCAGTAAGGATGATGGTACTATACCAAAACATTATCCTAATGGGATTACTTTATCACTTGTTTTCCAAGAAATACTCAACTTAGATAGATTAAGATATATGGATAGAGTAGCTGCATCAGCATTGGGTAATTCACAAAATGTTGAGGATGAAATTGAAAACTTTGAACGAGAACTGAGTAGTGATACAGAAAATTTAACCAAGGAAGAGACAAACGAGTATAATACAATTACAACTGGTAGTTTCCATAAGCAAGCAACTTATGGTTCAAGGGAAGAAGCAGAAGCGGTTCTAGCAAAACTTAATCTTGATGGTGAATATGAAGTAAGAATGCAAACTTCGCCAGGAAGGTCTAATCAAAATCTCACAGATGCTGACATTCAAGCCAGAAGAGAACAGGGATTTAAAAATATAACACCTAAGTATAGAATCTTTAAGAAAGATGGAGAATAATAATGGCACAAAAATACTTTAAACACTTTCCAACTATTGACTTCGATGTCAAAAATGATGGTAATTTAATTCAAGCAAAGGATATCTTTCGTAATATTCGTGTCAGTTCGGATGCAGAGGATGCCATTATAGGGTATGAATATTATTATATTAACGACCAAGACAGACCAGATGTTCTTGCATCTAAACTATATGGAGATGCAACTTTATATTGGTTATTCTGGATGGTGAATGACCAATTTGCAACCTATAATGATTGGCCAAAATCTCAATCAATCTTAGATAAATTTATTAATCGTAAATATTCTGGTAAAGCATTGGTTGCAAATCAGCAGTCGGATATCGTCTCCAGTTCGGATTCGAAATTTTTACAGGGAGAGAAGGTAGTAGGTTCTACCAGTTCGGCACTTGGATTTGTCACCAAGATAGACCCTACTAATAAGCAAGTCATTCTTAATGATGTTCAAGGTGTATTCCAAGATGGTGAAACTGTCACAGGCTCCCAGTCGACCAAAAGTTTTACTATTAGTTCGGTTCGGAATTTTTCAGATAGTCCACACCATTATGTCAACTCAGATGGCAACAAAACAACCTCAGAGACCACTACTATGGTCACCAATAGAGACTATGAGCAAACTTTTAACGATTCTAAGAGAAGTATCAAGTATATTAAGACTTCGATGATACCACAATTACTCAGAGAATTCAAGAGTATGATAAGAGAATAATATAAATGGCTATACAAGTCGGTAGAAATCAACCTAATTCATATCGTATTGAGAGTATTACTATTAGTAATCAAGAAGGTAATTCATATGAAGTAAGTAATATGATGCAATCTTTTCAGATAACTGAGAGTATCTATCAGATGTTTCTTACTGGGAATATTGTACTCTTAGACAATGTTAATTTATTTAATCGTATCGGATTTAGTGGTCAAGAATATATTCGAATACATATCGGTGGAATACAGGGAAACGAAGAAATAGTCCCAGAAGACCAGCAAATTAATCAAGTCTTTCGAATATTTAATGTAAAAACTCATCTCAGAGACATAGAGAACCCAAAAAGTCAAGTATATTCTTTGGAATTTTGTAGTCCTTTATTATATCTTGCACGAACTCAGAGAATATCTCAGTGTTATAGAGGCAAGACAGGGACTATTTTAAATAAAATATGTGAAGATAAATTAAACTTTAAACCGAATAAAAACCGATTGAATGTGCATGTGAAAGGGGGGAGTGAACTCGGTAATCACTTCGGTGTATTTGCAAATCCAGGCGATGAGAGTAGTATGATTGTTCCCAACTGGAGTGTGTATAAGACCTTAGAGTGGTTAAGAGACCACACCACTGACGACTCAGAGAGTGCAAGACCTTGGGGTGACTCTTATTACTTCTATCAGACTGCTCTCAATGGCTTTAGATTTCATAATGTTGAATCTATGCTGAAGATAGAGTATCTTAATGGTAGAGTTAAGTTCTCTCCTCGTATGGGAGATGGTGATGACGACTTTAATTACGACTTTGTAGAGGGTAGGGGTAATGATATACTCTCCTACAACAAGAAAGACACGCATAATGTCATTCATAACCATCAAATGGGCCTCTACAGTGGTAGTATACAGGTATTTGACCCCAAAAACAAGACTTTAGTGACCATTGATAGTCAATTTACTCAGCAATTTCCTTTAACAGAGGGCTCAGAGGGCGAATATAAGAAGAAAAACGCTCTCAGTGTTGCACCAAACTTCCGATTAGGTGTAGAAAACATTAAAATACCACCAGATGGGGGTGTTGGCACTGTCTTAGACCCCGCTGGAGATGCATTTAAGGGAGATAGTATCATAGAAAACCATGGTGCATCGATTAATTTTGATTATAACAACCCTTTTACCATGGGTCAAGGAATAAATGTCAGTGGCCACAGTCATATGTATGGCACAGAGAGTACTAAATTCAATAGAAACAGAGTAGAGCGCCTCTTTGAGAGTAATAGAATGAACATTCAGATATCTGGGAGAACGAATCTAAGCGCTGGAATGGTAATTAATATTGATTTAAAGCAAGCAGCACCCAGCACTATGATTAAAGACGAAGTGACACATAATGGTAGGATGCTCGTAGAAGGTATCACTTGGATAGGAACTCCAGATGCCTTAGAGACGCAACTCTCAGTCACCACCGATGG
>CENX01062108.1_pt1 | contig 10406 bp, 9 predicted proteins | sample 361321 | NCBI WGS metagenome assembly CENX01 (sample SAMEA2619678, study PRJEB7988) | marine metagenome | isolation source: saline water (ENVO:00002010), including | reverse complement strand
CCTTCCATTCCATAGGACAGAATGAGTTCCTGAAAATTGATATTCATCGATCAAGTATCTTATATGTTTTCCTTTGACATTTGCTATATTGACTTTCACATATGAATTATTTTCAATTTTATAGTGAATATTTGTAACTGGATTAAATGGGTTGGGATAATTAGGATAAAGAGCAAATCTATCTGGGGAAAATATTTCACGGCTGATCTCAAGTTCAGTTAATTGTTCAATTGCGCCATCTGATATCAATCCTTCATAATAATCATTTCCTGGCATCCACATGGAGATCGCATCATCTTGTATACCACTATGATGCAATAAATATGAAGTTGAAAGATTTAGGATCACATCATTTATTTCGTCTTCAGAAAAAAGATCATTACTGCCTTGGCATAAAAAGGTACATAAAAAATTGGTTGGTAATTCAAAATCACAATGATCAGCCTCAATAATACTTATGGCATTGCCATGATCTGATTCAAAATATACATCAAGTCCATTCCCATATGCATTGCAGTCACTTGGCTCAGCTAAAAGACCCCATAGGGGAATCGATAATTCAGGTGTATTTGATAATGCTAAAAAATCGCCCCCTGTCTGCTCATAGGCGCCATCCGTAAGATCTAAACCTAGAATCGCGATTGCATTAGAATCAGAAACAGCAGAGGCAATTGCCCTCATTGCTCCTGCTGAATGCCCAACATATATTATGGGCTCACCCTCACTTATATGAGCAGAAAGAAGACCCAAATCTATAACATCTTGAAGTGGATCGTTTTCAAAAATAGAAGAATGAATAAGATCCATGGTCACAACTGAGATACCCCAACTTGCATAGTGTTGAGCAAGATCAGAAAGAACGCTCATGTTTCTTGTAAATGAGTGAACTAGTAGTACATGTACTGATGACTGAGAATCTTCAGGCATGAAAATAGTATAATCTAAGGTTTGACCATTGGTTACACTAATGTCACTTGAAATTGTAGTCACTTCATATGGACCGCTATCTGAAAAATTAGCTATAAGAATCGCTTGAGCAGAAAAGATTGAAAGGGTTCTAAACATTCTAATTATGAAGATTTCTTATGATGCAGTCTCATACTTCATCGCACTTATCATGTAAATCGGATTTTATTGGCTTTAAATGAACATGCTCTTTTGGTATATAAAAACTTGCTAAGATCTCTATAAATATGAATACTAATGCTATGGATGCGGTGATGTATGCACCCTCAGCTATGGCAGAGAAAACTTCGATCAAATGTCCTACACCATGAAGCCGAAGACCCCATCTTAAAATTTCAAGGAAGTGTTTTTTTATCATTTAATGAAACTTTGTCAAAAGTAAGATGTTATCTATCTCTTTTTAACAACAAGTAGTGTTATATCATCATCCAGTTCGGTACCTTTTATCCAATCACTACCAAGTTTAGATAAAGTATCAAGGAGGTCTTGGGGTTCTTGATCAATATTCTCAAGCATACAATCATAGACAGCCTCATATCCAAGCATCTCATCATTTGTATTAGTTGCTTCTGGGAGACCGTCCGATAAAAAGATCATCACATCTCCACTATTAAACTCATAAACATCTGATATATAATCTTCTGATTTCAAAGAACCTAGGGGCAGACCGACCTGCAAAACTTCTTTGAGCTTCTTCTCCTTAGCATTGTACATATATAATGGTGGCATACCCGCTGAGGAAAATTCAACAGAGCCATTTTTTAAATGACCTATATTCAATGCCATTCTGTTCTGCCCAAGGTCAATATTTTTTATAACAGTGTTCAACTGATTCATGATGTCTTTAGTATCAGGCTGCGATATTCCATGTAGACCTGCCTTGGTAATTGAGACCATCATTCCTGCTGTCATTCCATGTCCCGTTGCATCACCAGTGACTAAGTATATACTTCCATCTGGCTGCTCAAAGAAATCATAATAATCGCCTCCCACCTCAGTTGCAGTATCGATCTTAGCAGCTATATCATATTTTGGAAGTTTGGGTATATTCGAGGGTAATAGATCAAGCTGGAATTGTCTAGCCAGCTCAAGTTCTTCTGTTTTTCTTAATTCTTCATTTTCACGCTTATCTCTATCCTTAACATATTGCAAATAAGAGTATATGCCACTAGCAATAAGGACTAAATATATTGTATAGGCCCACCATGTAGCCCAGGGAGGGGGAAATACATTTACTTGAATCTCTGCAGGGGTTTCATTCCATAACCCGTCATTATTAGACCCTGTGACCTGAAAAATATATTCACCTGGAGGAAGATTAGTATAGCTTGTGAATCTTCTCCCACCTGCGTTGATCCAATCGATATCATACCCTACCATTCGGTATTTGTATTGATTTTTCATTGTCCTGGTATAATTTAGTCCGTTAAAATCAAATGCTATCCCTCTATCACGGTAAGTAACATTCAACTTTTTAGACCCATTGACATCTGATCCAAATATTACTTTTTCACCATCCTTGTAAACAGAGGATATGTCGATCATTGGAGGATTTGGATTTTTATAAATTTTTTCAGGTTCTACATAACTAACTCCATTGCTACCACCAAAATAAATAGAACCATCCTTTCCTTTTATTGCTGCGTCAAATAAAAATTCATTGCTCTGCAAGCCATCCTCAGCATAATAATAATCCAAAAAGTTTTCTGTGACGGGATTAAACCTACATATTCCATTTTTGGTTGATATCCATAGATATCCATCATCATCTGGTATAATTGCATTCACGGTATTATCGATTAATCCTCTTTCTTTTTCGTAAAATCTTTTTGACTTTCCAGTTTTTTTATTGAACCTAGCCATGCCTGTTGGCCATGTACCTATCCATAGATTATCTCGATTATCTTCCGATATGGATATTATCATACCGCTTGGAATGGATGTAGAGTCTTGTGAGTTGTGAAAAAACTTATCTATTTTTCTATTTTCAATATCTATTTTATATAATTTTCCATTACCAGAGCTGAACCACAATAGACCTTCTCGATCTTCGAATAATGTCTTTGGTATATCACCTTGTAGCGTTTTGATGACTTTCTGAATAAATTTTGCTGACTCTAGCTCCTTTCCACTAAAAATAGATAAATCAGTACGCATGCTAATGAAAATATCAGAATCTTTCATTTTAGCACTAATTGCATTTGCCTGAACATATCCTATCCAAAACGTTTCTCTACTGTCAAAGAGCACCTCTTCAACAGGCCATCCCCATAATGACGTTCGCCACATGCCCTCTTTCCTGTCCTGAAACCATTGATCTAATACCTTAGCATTTTGCAAATCATATTTAGTCAAAACTCTGATGTTTTTATCTCTGTCCCAACTTGTAAAATGTGCTATTGAACCTGAGGTTGTAAAATCACCCATTAGATAATTTTCAGGGAAGCCAAAATTATTTTTCTTCAATTCTTTTTTAATTGGATCGAATAAAAAGTAATCACCACCACTCTGAAAAATTATCGAACCTTCAATATGTTGCCCCATGTTACTAATATTTGGGTTTGGAAAAGAATTCTTGATCAATCCTTGTTTATACGGAATCAATCCAAATTTTTGGTAAAATGGGTCGTATATACTTATGCCCATTGTTGAGGTACTGACCCACATTGCACCAGCTCTGTCTCTGTAGAGAAAATTGATTCTATTATCTCTTAGCGCATTTCCATTGTCTCTGTCCTGTTTTAATCTTGATACAGATCCAGATTGATGATTAAATCTCAATAGACCGGCATTGTTGGACCTAAGCCAAATTTCATCTTCATTCATAAATTCTAAACCATTCGGTTCAAATACAAAATCATCTGATTTATCTGGATCGATATCGTAATACTTAAACATACCTGTTGATCTATTAAATCGACAAAGTCCTGGCTTATCATCATTACCTAAACTCCAGAGATAATTATCATCGTAGGGGTCAGATATTATAATACCAAGACCATTTTTATATTTTGTCTTATATCTATCTATTACTCCATCCTCAATACTGTAGTGCACCATACCTGATTGGTTAGACATCCAAATAGTTCCATCTTTATTTACTTCAAAATCTCTAGCATTCCATTTATAATCACTTCTATTGATTTCTTTTTCTCTTACTAAGTCTATTTTAGGCTTATCCTTATAGACTCCAATACCCCAAAGATCCTCATGGTCTGGAATGGCCATTCTCCACTCATCAGAAGAATGAGCGCCATCAGAAATAAACCTTAAATTATATTGACCTGGTTCTAGTTTAATTTTTTCTACGGTCAATCTATTACTGCTCGCACCACCGGCGTAATCTGCTTTCAAAGTATCCAGATCCCAAGGCGACCAGACCTTTTTACCCAACTCATCCTCGATCCAACCATAGTCAAATCTTCCATTATTATCAGAAAGTTGATATTCTCCCATTAATACCACATATATACTATCCGAAGAATTAATTAAAAGTTCTTCGGTTATGTTAACATCATCGCCAGGGTTTGCGATGCGAGCTATAGAATTTTCAATATTTGCAATAACGGTTAGCTTATCATAAAAACTTTTTTTAAGAGTTGAGTCTTGCACCATTTTAATATTTTGGAGATTTTTTCCATTTTCATCCATTAAAACCAAATACCCACTCATTGGACATATAAAACGACCATCTGGTAATTGTTTCACTTTAAGAGAATTGTTATTTAGTCTCAGATTTGGAATTAGATTGGGATTTATCCTTTTAAAAACTCCAGTTTCAATGTCCAATTGATTTAAAAGACCAGCACTGGTAGCAATCCATATTTTTCCTGAGTTGTCTTCAAAAATATATCGTGGTGCACCTTTAGAAATAGATAGCGAATCAAAATGCATGTATTGATAGGATTCCATTGAGTAGCCGTCATATTTATTTAAGCCATTATCCGTGCTGATCCACATATAACCACGTGAATCTTGAAACACATCGTGAACTGTGCTCTCCGAAAGACCGTTGTCTTCGACTGTAAGGTGTCTAAAATTAATGACCTCATCAATACCAAAAAGAACAGATAGAATTAAAATGAAAGGGATTATCTTACGAAGTGATTTATGGATGTGTTTTATCATTCCTTAATCTAAGGTCTATATAAGAAACAAAAAAAAGAACTATTCTAAAAATTAGAAGGTAAAAGAAAGAATAGCAGAGAGAAGATGGCTCTAAGAACCAGCTCTATACAATGGAGAGTGACTCTCCCCTCTGCTATATTATCTTGGGATATAATATCAAATGCATATTACTTAAAGAAGTTCCATAAAGGTACTGAAAATAAAAAAAGCCGCTATTTCAGGCGGCTTCATCTTTCCTATTTTCCTAGGCTCATTAAGGTCTAAAGACCTTGACCACCGTGTTTTTGATTTCACTAAAATCGGTTGGTAGGCGTGTAAACACCTTCGTAATGGTGCCATAAAATACTAATTATTCCTCGAAATACCAATATTTCTATATTTGTTTTATCTAATTGGATCAATAGAACTGTTATTGACCATGGCATCATCCGTGTAAAGGCGTAAGTGACCTTCTAAATCCTTATTCTTTGCAAAAAGAGAATACTTATCACAGATCTCCCTTTGATATTCTACCATAAAATCTTCTGAGGAAGCTTTCTTACAATTCATTAGAAGTAAACAACATGCTAGTATGATCAAGTTTTTCATATTATCTCAATTCTATTTATTACTATCTAAAAGACTATTGACCAATAAAAAACCCCACAAAAGTGGGGTCTCTCATTGAAAATTTAATGCAGATTAATTTTCATGCGCCCAGAAAACATCACCATTATGCACCTCTGGAGGTTGGGTCATTAGTGACATAAGATCGACCATTACCTCTTGAAATCTTGGCTCAACTGCTTTTAATTGATCTTCTGTCTCATACTCAGAAACAGCTATGGTAGCGGTGTCACTAACTGCAACCATCCTTACGCTTTTTAGACCTTCAAAACCCTGTAGAATTTTCTTTTTTTTATTTAATACCTCTGTGAGTGCTTCTCGTTTATCTGCGTCGTGATATACTTTTGTTATTCTGTAGTGCATGTTAAACCCTTTTGGTTTTTAGTTAATTGACTAGTATAAAATTATAGACTTTATTGATCATTAAAAAATTTTGTATCGTAATTATTCTTTTTCCACAAGATCATAGTATATGCTCTTAACAAACCACTTATCAAAACTATTAAAAGGATGATAGGTGAAAGGTCGAAAATGAAGATCTTGGTTGTATATTGGTACAACAAACAAATGGTCATACCTAAAGCAATTCCGAACATCATAGTAATGAAATGTGAAAGTTGTGCTAAAATTTTTATAGACATTTTTACTCTTTTTAATTGAAATAAAATTTAACCTTATTAGGACTCAAATGACCATTATCTTAATAAGATCATTTTATTACTCTGGACATGGTTGTTGCTCTTCAAAGAATATATATACATCCCTGCAGAAACCTGTTTTCCATTATTATTTCTACCATCCCATTTTATAATATGCGTTCCATTAGATTGATTTCCATTAAACAAGGTTATTATATGCCTGCCTTTAAAATCAAATATACTTATATTTATATATGAATTATAATTTAACTTATAGCTTATTTTGGTTGAAGGATTGAATGGATTCGGATAATTCAGCATCATAAAATCACTTGGGATTCCACTAGTTTGGTCTATTGATATTGTAGATGTATCTACTCCATCCATATAACCTACCCCGCATGGCGTTTCCTCTGTGCTGCTATGGTGGCAGTGGTCAAATGTTTCACAGGTTCCCGGTGAAAGCAGCGGGTCTGCATACAACATGGAATCATAATAGCTCCAGGCGGGAGCTGACATCCAACAGCCATCGCAGATGTCAGTGCTTATACTTTGGTCTGCATTTTCAGACCAACTAAGTGTATCACCAGAAACAAAACAAAACCTGCCGACTAACTCCTGACAATCTTCTGAACCGATATTTCCATCATCATCTTGACAGTCATCGCCATACCACAATGAACCTTGAACAGTGCCAGGACAGTCACTATTACCATAAATATCCCAGTAAGCATAGTTACCGCTGGCATACACTGCAGTAGGGCTTAGACATGGCCAAGAGGCAGTCACTGTGAACTTATTTGCTGTCATTCCTTCATAAGTCCATGGAAAATATATTCTATAGCGACTCCCTTCAGAGCTTTCACCGCCATCCATAGTATCTACTGCTATTGAATACAGTTCTGCAGGATGACAGGGATTCATTGATCCATTATCGCATACATAGATACATGAATCAACATAATCAGGACAATTTCTTGAAAACAATGAATCACTGAGACTTGATTGGTCGATGCTACCAGAAACCATAGTAAAATTTTGACCAAATGCATTGATGGATAGAAGTATGTATATGATTACTACTTCAAATTTAGTCTGCAACAAAACCCTCCCAGTTTCTCATATAGTCAATGAATTTAACGCTCAACTGAGCTTTCTTTAACTGAGCAGTAGTAAACGGAGGAACTTGAGGGTCATAGTTCAGGTCATGCATGCCCTTAGGCCAATCAGGATGCCCTATCCCTGCTCTTGCGACACCAATAAGATCCGCACCTTGATTTAATAATGCCTGTGCATCTTTCGTAGACCAAACCTTACCAGTACTTATAATCGGAGCAAGCTTATCCTTATACGCTGAAAACCATTCCGTTAGCGTTCTTGCATCCTCAGGATAGGTCTGTGACCTTTTAAATGCATCCCAACATGAAATATGTAAATAGTCTATTCCAAGGTCGCTTAAGCTTTGTCCAAGCTTTAAGGAATCATCCAAGCCTATTCCTGCACCTTTTAATTCAGGCGATATCCTAACGCCTATCATAAAGGAGTCAGGGACATTATTCCTTATAGAGTTAAATATCTCTACCAGAAAGCGTGATCTCTTTTCCAAGGTTCCACCCCATTTATCTGAACGAGTGTTTGTCTTGCTCCCTAAGAATTGTGATATGAGATATCCATGTGCTCCATGCAATTCAACTCCATCAAACCCAGCATTTGAGCAGCGAACAGCAGCAGATGTGAAATCATAGATTACTCTCTCAATATCTTTGCCTGATGCTTCTCTGGCAAAACCGCTATCGGCTCCTTTGGAATTTATTCTGCTCGATGATATAGGAACTAATCCAGTAAGTCTCTGGGATGCTTGGCTACCTCCGTGAAATAATTGAGCAAAAATTAGAGACTTATAATTATGCGTAAGTGTTGCCAATTGGGTCAATTTATCCAGATGTTTATCATCAAATACACCAAATTCACCATCCCAAGCCTGCCCATCTTTAGATACATGAGTTGCAGCAGTTGTAATCATTCCAAAACCTCCCTTTGCTCTTCTAACTAGCCAATTGATCTCATTATCAGACAGTACGCCATCTTCATGACTTTGTTTGTTTGTCATTGCTGCTAAAACCGTACGATTAGGTGTATCTATACCGGTTCGAATGAAGCTAAATGAGTCTGATGGTTTGCTCATTGATTCCCTGCCGAAATTATAAACACGTAGCCACCAATATTAATCTAAGAGTCCACAATAATGTTCTTGACCAATTTATTTTTATTAGACCATCTACTACAGACTTATCGTATCCTAGCGTTAGTTTTTGATGAGCACCCGAAAAGAAAACAGCAGTAATGACCCAAATAGCAAACAACATAATAGCTGAGAGGATAAGTGCAATGTCCATCCTATTCATAGTATATACCAATAAAATAAGTGTAAGCACTTCAGTTAACATTAAAGGAATGACCACATAGGAAATGCTCCTCATGTGAAAGGATTGAAAGTTTGAATATCTAAGGTTGTCAACAAAGTGAAATGAAGGATAGTGAACAAGTTGTATCACCCAAATAACACCAACCATCATTGATGAAGCAGTTAAATGAAATAGGAGTAACATCAATCTGATTTTCTTGATTGCATTCTAATATGCCACGCTTGAGCTTGATCAATTTTATTAAAGTAGGTGTTCATTAATTATTAGAGAATAACGAATTACTCCCAAATTGATTTTTTGATACAGATGATCCCGTCTCAATAAAATATTTAAAACCTTTTAGAACCGATTCTAAGTAGCTACCTAATAGCGGTAACACGTAAATGGTCAATAATATTCTATTGATAATTCTGGGATATGACATTAATGCTCCATCAAGAACTCTTATTTCAATAGATAGGTTGGTGGTATCCAAATCAGAGGTAAGTATTTTCCATCTGACATCCGCAATATCTTTTTTCATATCATTAATGGTAAGTCTATATTCACTTTTATCATTCCAATCGTAGAAACTCCTTTTTAGTATTTTACCATTATAATATTTTATAAGGTCAACAGAGTTTTCTGCATCCCATTTCAATACTTCATTACTTCTGCAAAATGGATGATAATTCTTAAGTTTCCCAGGAGATGTCATCAAACTCCAAACTTCTTCACAACTTGAGTTAACGTCTATTTTTCTTTTTACAGTTTTAAACATTTTTATTACAAAAGACTAAGAGAGTGATATCTAACTACAAAGAAATCTAATCAATTCTCGAGACAAAAGTTCAGCGGACCTTACAGCACCATCAACCCTACCAACTGAAAATGAGTCACCACATATTCCTAAGCCAGTGTCACTATTAAATATATAATCAATATTATTTTGATTTGAGCTAAATGCATATTTCCAAAAATGAATATTTAATTTTACAATGCTGTTAAATCCAGCCTCATTGATCTTACCAGCTATAAAACCCTTTCTTTCAGGGTCTTCTTTTTCAATTAATCTCCTTGTTATAATTTTGGAAGTATTAACCGTGAATACATTGTTCAAATTCCGCAGGCCTTTTTTCTTATTGTTGCATATCCAAGAAAACGTATCATCGCTACCAATTATTTCTTCAAGATGGTGTACGTTGCTGACGAATGTTGAGGTATAGAAACTTGAATATTCTACGTTTGGGAGTTGATCAATTTTAATATTGCACCGGACCATTAGCTCTTCAACTTGCGGCAGAGGCATGGTCAGAACTAGAGTCCTTGAGGTCAAAGAAATGGAACCTGTATCAATTTCCCATAATTTATTTTGATAGTTTATTTTCTCTACTTTTTCATTGGTAACAACAGAAACACCCCGAGATAGATACTGAGGAATCTTATTCATGCCAAATGGCGATATATATACTTTTTCCCCTTTCTTAATTTCTATCTCATTTACTAAGCCGAGTTCTTCAAGTGATTTTGTCAACGCACTACATTCATCTGTTTTAGGTTTGATATATTGACAACCATAATCTACAATATCTTCTCCGATAGGCTTGGTAGACATTCTACCACCTACTCCACGACTCTTATCAATAATTAAAATATTTTTTGT
>CENX01071950.1_pt1 | contig 10428 bp, 10 predicted proteins | sample 361321 | NCBI WGS metagenome assembly CENX01 (sample SAMEA2619678, study PRJEB7988) | marine metagenome | isolation source: saline water (ENVO:00002010), including | reverse complement strand
GTTCTTATAAATCTTTTTAAATCAAGAGGATCACTCATTACATATCTTTCCAATTAGGGTGTCTTTTTTCTAAAAATGCATCAATACCTTCTTTTGCATTCTCATTTAATGTATTTTCTGTCATTACCCTTGAAGTATATTCATAGGCATCGAATAAAGTTAGTTCAGATTGTTTGTAAAATGCTTCTTTTCCAATTGAGACTATTGGAGCTGATTTTTTTGAAATTTTTTCTGCTAAATCCATAACTGATTTTGTTAGCTCTTTCTGTGAAACAAAGTCGTTAATAAGTGAAATTCTTCTTGCTTCTTTTGCATTAATCATGTCGCCAGTTAAAAGCATCTTCATTGCGTCTTTTTTACTTACACTCCTTGATAAAGCCACCATAGGAGTTGAACAAAATAAACCTATATTTACTCCAGGAGTTGCAAATCTTGAATTATCAGATGAAATTGCGAGATCACACGAAGCAACAAGTTGACATCCAGCTGCAGTTGCAACTCCATCAACTTCAGCAATAATAGGCTTAGGGCATTTGACAATCAATTTCATTAAATCTGAGCATGAATTAAATAAATCCCTAAAATATAAATTACCACCATCTTTATGAGACCTAGCTTCTGTAATTTCCTTTAAATCATGGCCAGCGCTATAAACATTTCCATTAGCTGCAATTATGATTACTTTGACTGAATCATCAGATAAGGCAAGTGAAATAGCTTCCTTTAAGTTAGATATCATTTTTTTAGATAATGCATTCTTATTTTTTGGTTCATTTAAAATTAGACGCAAGATCCCAGGCTTTTTTATTTCTTTTAAAAGAGATTGACTTTCATTACTCATATAAATCCTATTTAAAGCTATTTAGTTTTATTAGTCCAATAAGACTTAGATAATTCTTTCTTTGTACACCTGTTCATAATAACTTTTATGCCCGCACTTTCTGCAAGACTTGCAGCTTCATTATCAATAATGCCCTCTTGCATCCACAAAAATTTTGCACCTATTTTTATTGCTTGTTTTGCGATGCCCATGACTGCTTTTTTTTCTCTAAATATATCAACCAAATCAATATGTCTTTTAATATCTTCTATATCAGAATAACATTCTTGTCCCAAAATTAAATTACCTCTCTCATTAGGGTTTACTGGGAAAACTTTATAGCCGTTTTTTATTAAATTATTCATAACCTTATAGCTATCTCTTTCTTTATTAGCACTTGCGCCAATAACTGCAATTGTATTTGTTTTTTCAAGTATGTTTTTAATATAGGTATCAGGATAATTAATATTCATTATTTTATTTTATATATTAAATGGTATACGAGATGAACTAGAATCATAGATACAATTATCATGGCAAGAAGTAAAAATATTTCAATTAATATCTTAAAAGTTAAAGTAGAATTTAATAAGAAAAATAGTCCAAATAACGCAGTAATGACAATCATTAAGAACAAAATAATGCTTTTATTAATAGCCTGATAGAGTCCTTGTGTTGAACCAATAAAAGAAATAGCCGTTCCAATGAGAAAAATAATACTTAGGTTGGTATTTGTAATCTCAAAATCAAATGTTTTAAAAATAGAAAAAATAGATATTCCAAAATTTGAAACAACTAAAAAAGATATTATTATTAAAGGCAGTAACAATAACCATAAGTAAAAGAATATCATCACCTTTTCAAATGCAAAATTTTTATCTCTGAGCATATTTAAAGCAAAAGGCAAACTAGCTGCTAATAAAAATATTAAAGCAGAATTAAAAATACGAATAGTATTTGCCCATAAGCCTACATAATCATTACCATAGAAATAATTAATAATAATTACGAATAAAGCTGAGAAAAAAGAAAAAGTAGTTGCTGTGATTGCAGCATTAATCTTGTTCAATATCTTTATATCTTTTACTCTTTGTATGCTTGAATTTAGAAAAGCTTTTATGAATAAACTTTTAAAATATATTATTAAAAAAAATACAGATACAAAAAATGATGCAGGCCAAATTATCTCTGGTTCAAAACCTAAGAATGCAAAGAAAACTAGAGCAATTGCAGGCAAGGTTCTAAAGAAAGAGTAAATATATATTTTCTTTTGTACAAATAAAATTGAAACCAATGATTCATGTATCGCTATTGCTAATGCTGATAAAATTATGTGAGTTGGTATAAGATTACCTAATATAACATTTAAAAAGACTACAATGATTGTCATAAAAACAATAGTCACACTTGCATCATGTAATTTTTCAGATAATGTTTGATACTTGCTGACCAATATTTCAATATCCCATCTAAGGCATATTAAAATAGCTAAAAATGTTGAGACTGCTCCTACATATGCAAGTGAACCAGAATAACCAATTCCATATAAATATAAAATTAATAATTGTGAAATTAAAAAAAATAGCTGGTGTATTACAACTGGGAAATTTTTTAAAATTGAAATCATTTATAAATACGGTTGGGAAAAATCTGGTGTAGGTAAATTTTTTAAAAGTTTTTTTGAATACTTTAAGCATAGAGGATGAAATACCTCTCCACATATTTCTGTCCATCTAATCGGATAATTGCTAATACTTCCATCATCAAATCTTTTTAGATAAAAATCTCTGGGGTTATTTGATGGGTGCTTTTTTAAAACTTCACACTTAGAATCAAGAATTTTTTGAACTGTATTAAACCATTCGTTTGTAAATGAAGTATTTGGTTTACAAATGTATGCTCCATTTCCAATTACCTTGTAAAAATTTAGTGCAAGCCAGATATCTTTTAATAATCCTCTACCACGTGCTGTTTCAATACAGTTAATTTCCCTGTATCCATTAATCAAATAATCGCTTTTTTCAAGATCTTCAAATGAAGATAACCACGAGTCCTCAATCATTTTAACATCTGAATAAGCTCCACCATGATGGTGCATAAAGTAACATCTAAGATAGTCTGCTTTGTGGACAGAGCTTAAATATTCATAAGAGGTATGAAGGGGAACATCTTTTAGAATCCAATTTGGAAGATTATCCTGATTTACAAATATTACCTCTAGGCCTGTATTTGAAAGCGAAGATAACGCGTTGCGACGATCGACACTCATAATGTTATTTTCTGTCCAGAAACAAAAAAGTCTTGGTTTTAACATAATTTCATAAATGTTGAATTAAAAGTATTTGTTTAGTCTTTTAAGTTACAAATTACTAATGATAACAACATAACTCCTTTGAAGTAATATCATCTAATAGTTTATAAAACTTTATGTATTTTTAAAATGCTAAGACAATTGTGATTATGTAAATTTAAGGAAAAATATCATGTTAAATTAATTTGAGGGGGGTTTAATCTTTAAAAAATTTTGAGTAACCAAATGCTAAGGTTTTTGTAAAATCAAGAAAGGCTGAGAATATAGCTATAAATATAAAGTTAATCGGAAATATGAAACTTAAATTCTCACCCTTCTTTCGAGGAAGAAATATTCCTCTCAAGTAAATATAAGTTATAAAAATAATTAATACACTAATTTTTGTAATATTTGGTATGTAAAAAACACTTTGCTCGTCCCATGAAGCCAAAATCCTGTTCCAATTAAAAGCAATGACGACTGCAACAAAAGAAATAGCATAAAAATAGTAATCTTTGTGTGCTCTAAAAAATGGTAACTTAGCGCCAAAAATATAATTTCTAAACCATTTTTTTAGTATTTTTTTAAATCCCATATTATTAAGTTCGTCATAATTTAAAAACTTCTCAGGTATGGACATATTAATATTGTGAAGTTCAGCCCTGCTCATCCAATCACCATCCTCGCCTGCTCGAGCTGTCTCAATAAATAAACCACACGTATTGAATATGCTTTTTTTCATTATCGTACCTGGAAACGTTTTGATTGGATTTGATCCGAAAGTACATGCTCTGAAAATTTTTGGTAAAAATTTATCTGCTTGATAACATGTGTTACCCCATACTCCATCAGTATTTTGATGCTTCATCGCATTCAAACCTTTAGAAAGCCAATCCTCAGAGGGGCTTGTTGATGTATCAAGAAATGCTAGGACTGAATTTTTTGCTTTACTTATACCAATATTGCGAGCATGTCCTGGGAATAGATTTTTTTTATAAATTAATAGAAAGTCGATATTTTGTTCCTTTACAAATAATTCAAAATCTTTAGGAATTAAAATTTTTTCTGATGAAGAATCTATTACTATTATTTCATTAGGGATTATTTCCCAATTTGGAATAATTTTAAAAAGTTGAAATAACTTTGTATCAGCATTCTGACAAGGAATTATTAATGAAACATCTTTTATCAATATATATACCTTATTTATATTAAAATAATTTAATACGGATTTTAACGATAAATATTACTTTATCATACATAGATCGCAAATTTTGATGCTTAGCGTATATAAAAGTTTCTATATCTACTTATAAGCTTTAACATACATTGACTCAAAGTCTCTGTCTTTATGATCTATATCAGGATCAAATTCTCTGAAGTCAACACTATTGAAATCACACATCTTCAAGATATTAATTATATTTTCTTCATCAAACATAAAAGTATGATCTCCATTTAAGTAAGCAATATAATTTAACTGATCTATCTTACTGTTAGTATTTACTGCAGCAGGAATATACATTTCATCATAACTAACAAACATCTCATTTTTAAAATATGCTCTTAGATAGAGACCTGCATTTGGGACACATACCAATAATTTACCGCCTGGTTTTAAAATTCGTCTTATTTCATTTATTACATGTATTAAATCTTTATAAGGAATATGTTCAAAAACATGTGAGCTGTATACTGCATCTACGGTATTGTCTTTTAATGGGACTCCTTTAGTAAGATCATGATTTATATCGGCACCAAATAAATCAACATTGACCCAACCGTTTTTTCCCTTAGTTGGACCAGAACCGAGATTTAGCTTTACTTCTTTACTTTGAGGGAGTTCGGTCCAACGTCTCCTAGAATTAAGATGTAACAAAAAAATATATACTAACTTTGTAAAATTAAATAAAAAAGGGATTCTTTTTAAGAAATCTTTTAATCCATTAGATTCATTAGAATGATGCATCGAATGATCTAGAGTTTGATTTTGTTTTAAGTTACGCATGAATTTTAATTAAGATTTATAATATCATAAATTTAATTACTATTTAATGGAGTTAAATTTATTAAAGGCATAATAATCAAACTTCTTATTTTTTTGGCGCATTGTCAGGTCAACTATATTAAGTTAAAGTTCTAAAAGATCATAATATATAATCATCTTGTATTAAAATTAAAAAGAAAATGTGTGGAATAGCAGGCATCCTTGGAAAAAACGCAAAGTCTAATATGATAGATAATATGTTGATGGTCCAACATCACAGAGGGCCTGATTATAAGGGTAAGTGGCTCGAAGAAGGCGTTGCCCTTGGACACAATAGGCTATCTATTATTGATTTATCAAATAGCGCTAACCAACCATTTTCCGATAAAACTAAAAGGTATACTATCGTTTTCAATGGAGAAATATATAATTACATTGAGCTAAGAAAAAAGCTTAAATCATCTTACAAATTTCAAACAACTAGTGACACTGAAGTGTTGCTAGCTGCATTTATTTATTGGGGTAAAGACTGTCTCAAACATTTGAATGGTATGTTTTCATTTGCTATCTACGATACCAAATCAAGGTCTCTATTTGCAGCACGAGATCGTTTTGGAGTAAAACCTTTTTTTTATCATAAAAGCAATGATTCATTTTATTTTTCATCTGAAATAAAAGCAATTCATGCAGCTGGAATCAAAAAAAAGCCCCATGAAGAAATATGGGCTAGCTACTTTGCATATGGCAGCTATGGGATGCCTGACGAAACTTTTTGGGAAGAAATTTATCAGCTACCAGGAGGACATTATTTGGAACTAAAAAATAAAACTATTTCAATTACAAAATGGTATGTTTTTGAAGAAGAAGTTAAAAAATTTGATGAAAAAATTCCTTTTAATGAGGCTAAAGAAAAATATGCTGCTCTTATGAAAAATAGTATTGAGCTTAGATTTAGGGCTGATGTAAGTGTTGGTTTCAATATTAGCGGAGGGTTGGATAGTTCTGCATTATTAGTTTTTGTAAATCAGTTGAAAGGAAAAGAGAATATCAATGCTTATACTTTCTACTGTGGTCATAAAGACTATGATGAACTTTTTTGGGTCAAAGAAATGATAAATACTACTCAAAATCCTCTAAATAAGGTATTGCTAACGGTTGATCATTTTACTAAAGAAATTGACTTCTTGACTCACATTCAAGATGAACCATGCGGAGGAATTCCTACTATTGCATATTCAAAGATATTCAAAGAAGCAAGAAATGATAATGTTATAGTTTTATTAGATGGTCAAGGCATGGATGAACAATGGGCTGGATATGATTACTACTTGGAAAACAATAATCAATTAATTCAAGGAATGAAAGGATCTCCTTTTAAAAAAAAGGTTCTTAGTAAGGATTTTTTATCCAAGGCCAAAAAACCCACCTATCCAACTCCTTTTGAAAATGAATTGCTAAATAAACAATATAGAGATTTATTCTACACAAAAATACCAAGAGCTTTGAGATTCAATGATAGAGTTTCTATGGCATATAGCACTGAATTAAGAGAGCCTTTTTTAGATTTTAGACTTGTAGAATTTGCTTTTGCACAACCGTATGAATATAAAATTAAAAATGGAATCCAAAAATATCTCCTACGCGAATTGGTCTCTGAATACTTAGATGATTCAATTACCAATTCTCCAAAAAGACCACTTCAAACACCCCAAAGAGAGTGGCTAGCTAACGAGCTAAGTGATTATGTTGAATCAAAAATTGAAAACCTAAAAGATAGTGATTTTTCATCATGGTTTGATATTAACGAGATGTCAAATGAATGGCAAAAATACAAAGATGGAGATAATGACTCTAGCTTTCATATTTGGCAATGGGTAAGTCTTTCAAACCTTATAAAAAACTAAAAATATTATTTTCAAGATTAAATATTTTGATTTATAGCAATATAGTTTGATGTCATAAAATTCTCTTCCCTAGGTGTATAAAATTTTATTAATCTGCATCCTCTTGGTGAAATACGATATAAAAGAAAATTCTTTTCTTGAAAAAAATACCAAAAATCTTGAAAAAAAGTTCTCGTATCAATATTACAACCTCCAAATTCAAACTGGATTAGCTTAATTTTATTGATTAAGTCTCCGAAACCCTCAAGTACATCTAATTCATGACCTTCTACGTCGATTTTTACATAATCAATTAATTGATCTTTATTTTTCCAATATTCATCAAATCTAATTAGACTAACTTGTTCTTCAATATTCATTTCCCAGTCGTATCCTTTGCTCTCTAATCTCTTAAAATGATCTAACCTTCTTTTTGTTAAAGACCCAATACCAGAGCCAGGAGTATTTGAAAATAGAATTGCATTAGTTTTTTTATTTGATAAAGCAAAACTATTTATGAAAACTTTGTCTGTATTATTTAAAAATTTTTGATTTAAGATATTTATATTTGTTGTTGAAGGCTCAAATAGATGACATTCAATGTTATGTACTTTTTTTCTAACCTCTTGTGTATAAATACCTTTATGTGCGCCAATATCTATTAATATTTTTGGAGTAGATTTTAAAATTGATAGGCATGCACTAACTTCATGCTTGATTGTGCTCGATCCCCATCCCTTGCCTTGCAGCATTGAAGATAATGTCTCTACAAAAGAAAGAAATTTTACAGGAACAGGGACATATGATAAAAAATTAAATATGAGCCATTTAACTTTAATAAAAAATTTCATTTTCTATTCCCACTCAGCAATAGCATGCTCTGCAGACTGCGTTATTACAGGACTTAAAAAAAGTGCTTTGCACTTAATTTGTATTTGTCGTAACAGGAACGTCATAAGAATAAGTGTTTGCGACGATCTTTGTATTAGATATTGATAAATAAGTTTATTATTTTTCTTCATGTCATTTTATGAATTAGGCATCAAGTTTTCGAGCCACTCTATAGAGCCTAGTTAGAAACAACTTAATTATTGAGAGGTTAAACAAAGTTTTCGTCTCGATTTTAATGCCTAAGTTATTTAGGTTCTCAATCGCTAATGTCTTTGTGGCTCGCACAAATCCATTTTTAGTAACCTCCTCAAAGCAGCCATTTACAGTCAAAGTGTCAAAGCCAAATGAGTTTTTAAACATGAAGTCTAACGATTCTGAATGCATGGACAGTAAAGCGATTTCAGTCGTTTCTTGGAAAGATGAACTAACGTAGTCAAACTTTATGCTTTTTTCTAAATCACTAAGATACACAATACATGGCTTAAATGCACTAATAGGAATGATAGTTCTCAATAATTTTACAAGTTTCATATTGTTATTTTTCTGTATTCTCTCGCAGTACTGGGCAAAATTTTCCTTTAACTTTGCCAACTCAACAGATTGATAGTCATTAATAGGCTTTATGTTTTGATACTTTTCTTCCCAAAATTTGGTAGAACTATCGTTACTGGATAACTTTTTACCACCGCCAATCACATCAAATGGAGCCATGATGACCAATTTTTCTGCGTACTTTCCAAGCTTTTTCATGAGCTCTTGAGGCTTGTTAGCGGCATCGTTTAAATAAAAGTTTTTATTGTTTGAGAAATATACAAAACTCGCAAATGGAATAACGATCTGAGGTTCAAACCTCTCAATTTGAAGTTTCATTGTATTAATTTTTTCGGAAGCTGCTTCATCTCTCCATCGCTTATTCTCCTTCCCGCCTTTCCACGCAGCAAAGCTAAATTGCGTTAGCAAAACATCAATAACCCCAGTGATCGAGAATACTTCTTCTGCTCTATTAGGTGATGTAACTTCGCAATCATTTAAGTTGAGAATTTTTTCACCATGACTTTCAATTAATAGACCTGAATCATAAAATCCATCTTTAATACAAGTTACTTTGTAGTCATTCGTTATTGCAAACTCACGATTAAAATCCAGTTCCTGTACATTGAGACCTTGTGCAGTTAGGAATTTATACACCCTCTTATCATGTGTTTTTTGAAACAGAATAGTTATTGATAAATCCTTAATTTTTTGTCCAAATGTTTTGAAAAAAGAGATAGAAAAATGATCAGGATGTTCGTGTGATATCCAAATGTGTGTAACATTATTAAGTAATTTTTCTATATCTTGACGTTCTGTTTCATGAACTAGGTTCCATCCCTTATGGAATGCATCTCCTGTATACCAAGGATCACTCAGGACAGACGTTTTTTTATCACTTACAATAATGGAGGCATGATTTATGAATTGAATAGATGTTTTCATCGTTTTTTCGTACCCTCAGCCAGCTAACCTTTAAGCATCCCAGCAGTAAATCCAAACTCCTTGCACAGTCGCTTAACTTCTTTCAGTGCGTTAACGCGTTCGTTCTTCATATCGTCAATCATTTTTTCGGTCCTCTGTTATTCGTGCCTTCCAGTGGTTTTTCTTAGAATCCATATAGTATACTTGTTACATAGAAAAGGACAACGAAGGAATACTATTACGAAACAGAGTAATAGTCTGAGTTTACAAGTAGTTTAAAAGTAGTAAAACCCAGTAAACATAAGGGTTTCAGTGCTGACTTCTACTCCCACTCGATAGTTGCTGGAGGTTTACTTGATATGTCATATACCACTCTACTTACTTCTTCAATTTCATTGACTATTCTGGTTGAGACATGCTCAAGAAATTTATAAGGTAAATGAGCCCACCTAGCAGTCATAAAATCAACAGTTTCTACAGCTCTTAAAGCTATTACTTCTGCATATCTTCTTTCTTCACCTACCACTCCAACAGATTTCACAGGCAGCAACACAGCGAAAGCCTGACTTACAGTATCGTATAAATTCTCTTTAATTAATTCTTCAATAAAAATATTGTCTGCTTCTTGAAGAATTTTAGTTTTTTCTTTTGTTATTTCTCCAATTATTCTTACCCCTAACCCTGGCCCAGGAAAAGGATGTCTATCAAGCATCTCGTTTGGTATCCCTAACTCTGTGCCCATTCTTCTTACTTCATCTTTGAATAAGTCTCTAAGAGGTTCAACTAAATCTAACTCCATTTCTTCAGGCAATCCACCCACATTATGATGAGATTTAATAACTCTAGCTTCTTTAGACTCAGATCCTGAGGACTCAATAACATCAGGATATATTGTCCCTTGAGCTAAAAATTTAATGTTTTTTAATTTAATTGCTTCTGCATCAAAAACGTCAATAAAAGTTCTGCCTATAACTTTTCTTTTGTCTTCCGGGTCATCAATATTTTTTAAATGCCTTAAAAATACTTCTTGGCAATCAGATTTAATAACATTTAAACTCATATGATCTTTAAAGGTTTGCATTACTTGATCTGCTTCACCTTT
>CENX01420058.1_pt1 | contig 10453 bp, 19 predicted proteins | sample 361321 | NCBI WGS metagenome assembly CENX01 (sample SAMEA2619678, study PRJEB7988) | marine metagenome | isolation source: saline water (ENVO:00002010), including | reverse complement strand
AGAACAAAATCTTAATGTAATACTTTATGAGAAGAAGAAGACCAGAAAAAAGAAAAATTCTACCTGATCCATTATTTAACAGTTTAAGTATTGCAAAATTTATTAATTATATTTTGGATAGCGGTAAAAAGGGTGTTTCAGAGAAAATTTTCTATGGAGCTATGGACATTATAAAATCTAGGACAAAAAAAGATGGCACTGACATATTCGATGTTGCAATTAAGAATGCTTCTCCGCTTTTAGAAGTCAAAACAAGAAGAATAGGAGGAGCTAATTATCAAGTTCCTATAGAAGTACCTAAAAATAGACAATTCTTCTTAGCCTCGAAATGGATTATAGCCTCAGCTAAAGGAAGATCTGGAAAATCAATGTCCGAAAGATTAGCAACGGAGTTTATTTCTGCTGCCAATAATGAAGGTGGTGCAATAAAAAAGAAAGAAGATGTCCATAGAATGGCAGAAGCTAACAGGGCTTTTGCTCATTTCAGGTAGTAATTATGAAGAAGATTTCACTAGATAAAGTCAGAAATATCGGTATAATGGCTCACATTGATGCAGGAAAAACAACACTTACAGAGCGTGTATTATTTTATACTGGTAGGACTCACAAGATTGGTGAGGTTCACGATGGTGGTGCTACTATGGATTGGATGGAACAAGAGAAAGAAAGAGGAATAACAATTACATCCGCAGCTACTACAGCTATTTGGAATGACCACAGAATTAATATTATTGATACTCCAGGTCATGTGGATTTTACTGTAGAAGTTGAAAGATCTTTAAGAGTCCTAGATGGTTCCTGCGCAGTCTTTTGTGCTGTTGGAGGCGTTGAACCTCAAAGTGAAACTGTTTGGAGACAAGCAGATAAATATAATGTACCAAGAATTGCCTTTGTTAATAAAATGGATAGAATTGGTGCTGATTATTTTAATGTTCTCGAAATGATAAAGAAAAGGCTCGGCGCAAATCCTCTTCCAATAGTGTTGCCAATTGGTTCTGGGGATATTTTTACTGGAATAATTGACTTAATAAGTATGAAAGCTATTCTTTATAATGATAGTTCATTGGGAGCACATTTTGAAATTGCTGATATTCCTGATGATATGAAAGATGAAGCCGAAAAATGGAGAAATCATCTTGTTGAAGAAATTGCTAGTCATGATGAAAATTTATTAGAAAAATATTTAGCTGAACAGCCTCTATCTGACACTGAAATAAAAAAAGCTATCAGGGATGGATGCATAAAGAACGTTTTTATACCAACACTATGCGGCTCTGCTTTTAAAAATAAGGGAGTCCAGCGTCTACTTGATGCTGTTAACGATTTTTTGCCATCACCACTAGATATTGGTTCAATTAGTGGCTTTGACCCCAGCAATAATGACATAGAGTTAACCAGGAGTCCCTCCGAAGATGAGCCATTCAGCGCACTTGCATTCAAAGTTATGACCGACCCATATGTTGGTAAATTAACATTTGTAAGAGTTTATTCTGGAAAATTAAGCGCTGGTTCATACGTTGTAAATCCAAATACAGGTAAACGTGAAAGGATAAGTAGAATCTTATTGATGCATGCCAACAAACGTGAAGAATTAGATTTGGTTTCTGCTGGAGAAATTATTGCTGCTGTTGGTTTAAAAAATACGAATACTGGACATACATTATCTGAAGAAAAAAAGGAAATCTTACTTGAATCTATGGAATTTCCTGAACCAGTTGTTGAGGTTTCCGTTGAACCTGCTACAAAAGCTGATCAAGATTCTTTATCTAAAGGTTTAGCAAAGTTATCTGAAGAAGACCCTACCTTTAAAGTATCTATCCACCCAGAAACAGGACAAACAATTATTGCTGGAATGGGCGAACTTCATCTAGAAGTTCTTGTTGATAGACTCCTTCGCGAATTTAAGGTTAAGGCTAATGTTGGTACTCCTCAAGTTGCCTATGCAGAAGCAATTACTAAAAGAGTAGAAAAAATTGATGTAAAATTTGCAAGGCAATCTGGAGGTCGAGGTCAATATGGTCATGTAGTAATAAACGTTGAGCCTAACGAGGATGGTAAAGGTTATCATTTTGATAATAAAATTGTTGGAGGTGTAATACCTAGAGAGTATATCCCCTCAGTTAGCGAAGGAATTAAAGATGCTTTGCGAAATGGAGTGCTTGCAGGATATCCCATTGAAGATGTAAGAGTAGAGTTAGTATTTGGTTCGTATCACGATGTTGATTCCTCAGAAATGGCTTTTAAAATAGCCGGCTCTATGGCAATTCAGGAAGCATGCAAAAAAGCAGACCCAATAATTATGGAGCCAATGATGAAAGTAGAGGTAGTTGTTCCTGAAGAGTACTTAGGTGATGTTATGGGCGATATTAACTCAAGAAGAGGCAATATAGATAGCATGGGACAAAGAAAAGACGCTCACGTTTTGAATGCTGTTGTTCCGTTGTCAAGAATGTTTGGCTATGCTACTGATTTGAGGTCTATCACACAAGGTCGAGCTGTTTTTCATATGGAGTTTTCAAATTTCAAACAGGTACCATCCTCTATTAAAGATGAGATAATTGAAAAAGTTCAAGGTAAAGCAACATAGTTATGGCAAAACAAACTATAAGAATTAGCTTAAAGGCATATGATCATTCATTGATTGATAAATCAACTGAAAAAATTGTTAAAACTGCTAAATCCACTGGCGCTTTTATTTCTGGACCCATTCCTTTACCAACCCGCAGAACAATTTATACTGTATTGCGTTCTCCATTCGTAGACAAAAAGTCCAGAGAGCAATTTCAAACAAAAATTCACAAGCGCCTAATTGATATTTTAAACTCAACTCCCAAAACAGTAGAAGCCTTGATGAAGCTAGACCTACCTGCTGGTGTTGACATCGAAATAAAGGTTTAATTTATGCGTGGTTTATTGGGAAAAAAAATTGGCATGACACAAATTTTCGACTCTGATGGCCATTCAATTCCTGTTACAGTTTTTAAAGCAGGGCCTTGTTTTGTGACTCAAGTTAAAACAAATGAAATTGATGGTTATTCCTCTATTCAAGCTGGTTTTGAAGATGCAAATGAAAAACATGTTAATAATCCACAGTCTGAACTTTTCAAAAAAGCTAATATTTCCCCTAAAAAGTATTTAGCAGAATTTAAACCTGTCCAAAGTTTTGAATATAAGAAAGGGCAAATGTTTAGCGTGTCTATTTTTAAAAAGGGTGAGCTCGTTGATATTAGAGGCATAACAAAAGGTAGAGGTTTTTCTGGAGTGATGAAAAGACATGGCTTTGGTGGTGGTCCAAAAACACATGGTCAAAGAGAGCACCCAAGGTCACCTGGATCAATTGGGCAGGCTTCTGACCCTTCAAGAGTTTTTAAAGGAATCAAAATGGCTGGACAATATGGAAACAAATATAGAACAGTACAAAATTTAGAAATTGTTTCTATTGATATCGAAAAGAATCTTTTGCTCTTAAAAGGCGCTGCACCTGGAGCAAATAGCTCTATAGTGCGTATTACAAAATAATATTATGAAACTTAATATTCATTCTCAAGATGGTTCTAAGACTTCTTCAATTGATGTTGACAAATTTGTATTTGGCATTGATCCCAATGTAAATGTTGTAAATCAAGCTATTAATACAGAACTTACAAATCTCAGACAAGGCACACGCTCATCAAAGAATAGATCTAAAGTAAGAGGAGGAGGTAAAAAACCATTCAAGCAAAAAGGTAGAGGTGGTGCAAGAGCTGGCACTATAAGGTCTCCTTTGTGGAAAGGCGGTGGAACAGTTTTTGGACCCCAGCCTTATAATTATTCCATAAAAATGCCAAAAAAAATGAGAAATCTTGCCAGAAGATCCGTTCTTTCAAATCATTTCAAAAATAATAATATTTTCGTATTGAGCTCAATTAATTTGGAAGCTCCATCTACAAAACAATTTAAAAAAATCTTGTCCGATCTTAAGATTGAAAAAAATAAAGTAACTGTAGTTTATAGTAAAGCAAATGATAATTTGGTTTTATCCGCCAGAAATTTAAAAAATGTATATACTGTAAATGTCTTGTCAGTTAGCACATATGACATAATTGACTGTGATTCAATATTAATTGAAAAGTCTGCATTAGAAAGTCTTAATTTGTTGTTGGGTTTATATAATGAAAAATAGATCAGATATTATAATACGCCCTCTATTAACAGAAAAAATGAGTAGGCTTGAAGAGTCTGAAAGAAAATATGCTTTTCAAGTTACAAAAAGAACTAACAAAATTGAGATTAAAAAAGCAGTTGAAAAAAAATTTAATGTCAAGGTATCAAAGGTTTCTACGATGAATTTTACTGGTAAACAAAAAACTATGACTGTTAGAAGTGGTGGCAAAACAATAAGAACCTCTGGATATACAAGTTCCTGGAAAAAAGCTATTGTAACTCTCAAAAAAGATTTTACCATAGATTTACTCGAAGGAGTTAATCAAAGTTAATGTCTGTTAGGCAATTAAAACCAGTTACTCCAGGCAGCAGATTTGCTTCAAGATCTAATTTTGAAGAAATAAATCGTTCATCACCTGAAAAAGGTCTAACCGTTTCTTTGAGAAAATCAGGGGGCAGAAATAACAATGGTAGAATTACAGTTAGAAGAAGAGGTGGTGGACATAGAAGAAGATATAGGTTGATTGATTTCAAAAGGGACAAATATGATATACCGGCAACTATTAAATATATAGAATATGACCCCAACCGATCCGCTAATATTGCTCTTCTTTTTTATAATGATGGTGAAAAAAGATATATCATAGCACCGCATGGCTTAAAAATTGATGACAAAGTCATATCGTCTCAAAACGCTCCATTAAATATTGGAAACGCAATGAGCATTGGTAATATTGCTACAGGCACTTTTGTTCATAACATTGAAATTAAACCAAAAAAAGGTGGCCAGATGGTTAGAAGTGCAGGTACTGGCGCTCAAGTTATGGCACATGATGAAGGCTTTACATCTCTAAAGCTTCCATCTGGAGAAATTCGCAGAGTACTATCCAACTGTTTTGCAACAATTGGAGAAGTTGGTAATAAATCACATGAAAATATAGTTTCTGGCAAAGCTGGTAGGTCTAGATGGCTTGGTAAGCGACCAAAGGTAAGAGGTGTAGTTATGAACCCTGTAGATCATCCTCATGGTGGTGGTGAAGGAAAATCCTCTGGTGGAAGACACCCTGTTTCTCCATGGGGAATGCCGACAAAAGGTTATAAAACAAGAAAAAAAAATAAAAAATCTAATAATCTTATAGTTAAAAGGAGAAAGTAAAAATTGTCAAGATCGATTAAAAAAGGACCATACGTCGATTCAAAACTTATTAAAAAGATAGAGAATATGAATAAGAATGGTAAAAAAAATGTTATTAAGACATGGTCAAGAAGATCAATGATCACCCCTGATTTCGTTGGACATACTTTTGCTGTTCACAATGGCAATAAATTTATTCCTGTTTTTATTAATGAAAATATGGTCGGTCATAAATTAGGCGAATTCTCCCCAACTAGAACTTTTAGACTTCACTCTGGTGATAGGAAATAAATATAATGCATGCAAAAGCAGTCTTAAAACATTTTAGACAATCTCCTAGAAAAGTTCGAATCGAACTGAATTCAATCAGAGGTAAAACCTTAGATAAAGTTATTAATCATCTTCGTTATTCTAAATCAAAGGCTTCTTCTGCTATTGAAAAAATTGTATTATCTGCAGTTTCAAACTTTAAGATAAAAAATGAAACCAGCGATTTAGAACTAAGCAAATTATTAGTCAAAGAATGTTTTGCAGATGGTGGTCCACATATAAAAAGATTTAGGGCTGCATCCATGGGGAGAATCTCCAGGCTTAATAAACCTACATCGCACATTACTATTATAATTTCTGAATTAAATTAAAGGATAATAATTGGGACAAAAAACACATCCAGTAGGCTTTAGACTTCAAATAAATAAAAACTGGAAGTCAACCTGGTTTTCAGGTGAATCGTTCGCTAATGGATTGGAAGAAGATGTCAAAATAAGAAAATATCTTCTTGCAAGGCTACCTAACGGTGGTATTTCTAAAATAGAAATTAGTAGAACTTCGAAAACAGTTACAGTAACAATATTTACAGCCAGACCGGGAATTGTTATTGGCAAAGGTGGTGAAGAGGTAAATAGACTTAAAAATGAAATCAGACAGTTAACAAATAATTCTATTTCAAACGATGGAAGTAAAATGAATGTTCAGGTAAATATTTCCGAGATTAAGCGACCAGAACTAGATGCTGCTCTTGTGGGCTCAAATATAGCACATCAACTGAAAAAAAAGGTTTCTTACCGTAGAGTGGTAAATAAAGTTATTCAGTCAACTATGCGAATGGGCGCAGAGGGGATTAGAATAAATATCGCCGGTAGACTTGGAGGAGCTGAAATAGCTAGAAGTGAAAAGTTTGCTCAAGGAAGAGTTCCATTGCATACATTGAGAGCCGATATTGACTATGTACTTACAGAAGCTCATACACAGTATGGAATCATTGGTATTAAGGTGTGGATCTGCAATGGGGAAAAAACAAAAATCAAAAAATAAATTATTATGTTAGAACCAAAAAAAACTAAATATAGAAGACATCATAGAGGCAATTTAAAAGGAATGACAAAAGGTGGTGATTATGTTGCTTTTGGAACTTTCGGTTTGAAAGCAATTGAGTCAGGTTGGATTACAAGCAGGCAAATTGAAGCATGTAGAATCTCAATTACGCGAGTTGTTAGAAAAATTGGCAGGATGTGGATTAGAATTTTTCCAGATAAACCAATTACAAAGAAACCTGCTGAAACAAGAATGGGTAAGGGAAAAGGTTCTCCAGAATATTGGGTAGCTGTTATTAAGCCAGGTAGAATTCTTTTTGAGGTTGAAGGCGTAGATCGCAAAGGAGCTGAAGCTGCATTTCATAATGCATCTCATAAACTTCCTCTCAAAACTAAAATAGTTGAAAGAAGAGAATTGTGATTAAAAAAAGAGAACTATCAGATTTAGATTTGAATTCAGTTGAAGTAAAGTTGTCTGAACATTACGAAAAGCTTACAACTTTAAGGTTCCAAAAATCGATGCAACAAATAGAAAACCCATTAGAAATAAAATTTTTAAAAAAAGAAATTGCACAACTAAAAACATTGCTTAATGAATTTAAATTAGGTTTAAGAGGAGACAATACTTCAAATGACTAGAGGAAGAAAGCAAATTATTATTGGAGAAGTTGTAAGCGATAAGATGGATAAAACTGTATTAGTTAAAGTTGAACGCAAAATTCCACACCCTGTTTATAAAAAATATGTTAAAAAATTCTCCAAATTTTTTGCTCATTGTGATAATTTTTCTCCTAAAGAAGGAGATATTGTGAAGATCGCTTCAATGAAACCTAAAAGTAAAAATAAAAGATGGCGTGTCATAGAATTAGTTAGAGAATCAATAAAAATTGGATAATTAGATGATTCAACAAGAAACCAGATTAAAAGTAGCTGATAACTCAGGCGCAAGAGAAGTTCTTTGCTTTAAAGTTCTTGGTGGTAGCAAACGAAGGTATGCTTCTTTGGGAGATGTAGTTGTTGTAACGGTAAAAAATGCAATTCCAGATGGTACCGTAAAAAAAGGCCAAGTGAGTAGAGCGGTTATTGTTAGAACGAGAAAAGAAGTTAGAAGAAAAGATGGTTCTTATATTAGATTTGATGATAATGCTGCTGTGTTGCTCAATTCAGCTGGCGAGCCCAGAGGAACAAGAGTTTTAGGTCCAATAGCTAGAGAGCTAAGAGATAGTGGTTTTATGAAAATAGTTTCAATGGCTCCTGAGGTAATTTAAATGAATATTGTAAAAGGAATGAATGTCAGAGTGATTAGTGGCAATCATAAAGGTAAGGAAGGAAAAGTACTCTACGTAATACCTAAAAAAAATAGAATTATTGTTGAAGGAATAAATATTATAAAAAAACATGCCAGACCTACACAGGAAAACCCTAAAGGCGGCGTAGTTGAAAAGGAAGGCTCTATTCACATTTCTAATGTTATGTTGGTTGTCAGTGGCAAGCCTACAAGAATTAATTATAAAATTCTAAAAGATGGTTCCAAAGTTAGAGTATCAAATAAAACCGGTACCCAAATAAATTAAAAATTTCTAATGAAACAGATTTTAAAAACAAAATATAAAGATATTGTAATACCAAAAATGGTCTCAAAGTTTAATTACAAGAATCCTATGCAGGTCCCTAAACTATCCCATATCACGATCAATATGGGCATTGGTGATGCTAAGGATAATCCAAAAAAACTTGAAAGCGCAGTAAATGAAATGTCCCTGATTTCTGGTCAAAAACCAGTAACTACTAGATCTAAAAAAGATATTTCAAATTTTAAAATTAGAAAAGGATTTCCAGTCGGATGTAAAGTTACAATACGTGGAGATAGAATGTATGACTTTCTTGAAAGATTGATATCCATAGCATTGCCTAGAACTAGGGACTTTAGAGGTTTACCATTTAAGTCTTTTGATAAAAAAGGCAATTATTCTTTTGGTATTAAAGAACAAATTATTTTTACAGAAATAAATTATGATAAAATAGATAGCGTTCGAGGTATGGATATTAATATATCAACAACAGCTACCTTGGATGATGAAGCTTATTGGCTTTTGTATTTTTTAGGCCTTCCCTTAAGGCAAAAATCAAATTTAAATGAAGAATTAATGGAGGCTTAGCTTTGGCACGTAAATCCTTAATAGTAAAATCAAAAAAAACACCCAAGTTTTCTTCCAGAGGTTATAATAGGTGTTTCAATTGTGGAAGAGCTGATGGATATATGAGAAAATTTGGATTATGTAGAATATGTTTCAGAGAAATGGCTTTGAAAGGCGATATTCCTGGTGTTACAAAAGCTAGCTGGTAGGAGATAAACTAATATGAGCATGACAGACCCAATCGCAGACATGATTACTAGAATCCGGAATGCCAATTCTGTTGATAAGCGTTTTGTAGATATTCCATCATCGATTCTCAAAAAAAGAATTGCTTTTGTATTAAAGTCTGAAAAATACATACAAGATTTTATCTTTATTAAAGATGGCAAAAAAAATTCAATTAGGATATTTCTAAAGTATAGTCATGATGGTAAATCTGTTATTACTGGGATTAACCGAGTAAGCAAGCCGGGTAGAAGAGTTTTTGTAGGATGTAAAGATATGCCAAGAGTTCTTGATGGCCTTGGTGTTTCAGTAATATCGACTTCAAAAGGAGTGTTATCTAATAAAACCGCTAGCAAGTTTGGTATTGGTGGAGAAGTTTTATTTAAGATTTGGTAAAATAATTATGTCTAGAATAGGTAAAAATCCAATTTTAATTCCAAGTGATGTGAAAGTCAAATTTGAAAATAATTGTGTCATTATTAATGGCCCAAAGGGAAGTTTATCTGTTAGCTATGACTCATCTCTTAAGATTAACTATGAAGATAATACTTTGACGATTGAACGACCAACTGATTCAAGAGTTCATAAATCCCTTCATGGAACGACAAGACAATTAGTTTTTAATGCTGTTAAGGGCACCAAAGAAGGTTTTATTAAGGAATTAGAAATAAGAGGAGTAGGCTATCAAGCCACGAATCAAGGTAAATACATTGTTTTGCAGTTAGGATATTCACATGACATTTATTTTGAACCACCTGACGGAATTACAATCTCTGCAAATAAAACTGAAATCACAATTAATGGTATAAACAAGCAATTAGTTGGTGAAGTTGCAGCAAAGATTAGATCTTTTAGAAAGCCGGAGCCTTATAAAGGAAAAGGAATTAGATATAAAGATGAGTATGTCATTTCTAAACAAGGTAAGACAGTTGGAGGGTCTGGAACGTAATGAAAAAATTATCAGCTACAAAAGCTAGAAATCTAAGAAGAAGGAACAGGAGCAAAGGCAATATCGTAAAGCATACCAGCAGGCATCGTCTTGTAGTTTTCAGATCGAACAAAAACATGAGCGCTCAATTAGTTGATGATTTTGATGGTAAAACAATTACTTCCGCTTCCTCACTAGACAAGCTTTTAAAAAATAAAGTTGCGAAATTAAAAACTAAAACCGAGGTTAGTGTTTTTATTGGAAAAATGATAGCAGATAATGCTAAAACCAAAAAAATATCAAAAATAGTCTTTGATAGAAATGGTTTTCCATATCACGGCAGGGTAAAGGCATTAGCTGAATCCGCAAGAAAAAATGGCTTAAAGTTTTAAGGGATAATTTATGATAAATCCAGCAGAATTAGATTTAAAAGAAGAAACTGTTATAAGAGTTACCAGAGTAGCAAAAGTTACTTCTAGGGGTAAAAACTTTAGATTTGGCGCCCTAGTTGTTGTGGGTGATGGCAAAGGACATGTTGGTTTAGGACAGGGAAAAGCAGGCGAAGTAATGT
>CENX01078290.1_pt1 | contig 10462 bp, 7 predicted proteins | sample 361321 | NCBI WGS metagenome assembly CENX01 (sample SAMEA2619678, study PRJEB7988) | marine metagenome | isolation source: saline water (ENVO:00002010), including | reverse complement strand
ATCAGACCATGGTGGAGTTTCAAAATCATAATACTTCTTATCCCATTTTTTTGGATGATCAAAAAAATTATCTACTCCAACAATAACCGTTCCAGCAATGCCAAACCAACCATTTTTATCAGCGGCAACTGCTTGACAAAATATGAATAAAGAGTTTTTAAGAATAAAACCATTAGTGGGCCATAAATATTCCCCCGGCATATTTTTTTCATTTGGGAAAAATGCTCTTCCTTCATCCTCTGAACCAAAAATAAAGTCTATACTATCTTTATTTGTGGAATTAAGGTATTGAATTGCAATACTATTATTTACAAACCAATCATCTGGTTTAAGGACGCCGTCCTCATATTTACCTGTCCAGGTATCTCCGAATATCCATAAAATTCTTTTATTATCTAGTGGTATAGAATGCGCTGCATCGCCTGAAAGCCACCCACTTTTCTCTGGCATAAACCAATTATTTTTTTCTTGATCGATTGTAGTTTTTATAATTTCATAATCTTGTCCAAAACACTCATTTGTTTTTGCATCATAAAATATCAAAAAAAGAAATATGATTTTTTTCATTTCATTAATATAATTTTCTTTACTGATTGATCATTCTTGCTCAATAGTTTTATAAAGTACAAACCTGACCCTACAAATAAACCATTATTCCCAACACCATCCCAACGAAAACTACTTCCCAATTCATTAGAATTCATAAAAAATTGTTCTAAAATAACTTTTCCTTTTATATCAAGGATAGTGAAACTAAATGGAGTTTCTAAATACCTATCAATGTTAATGTTTATTGAACTATTAAACGGATTTGGAAAACACGACAACACTATGTTGGCTTTTTGTTTTTCTCTACGATTACCTGTTAAAGATAATTCTGATGGAAAGACATTATTTAATGGAATTGAAATAAATCTTGGCCTATATAGATCTCCCCTTTCAAAATGGTACCAGAAATTTCCTCCTATATTTGTGTTTACATTATAACTTATCAACAAATGATTATCGTTGGATAAATGAGGGTGTGCTTTGGCATTATATGCAGCAATATCGTCAAATTCGTCATACTCAGGAGCATCCCAAATAATATTAAATGCATTGAATGGACCAGTGGGGTTGTTTGATGTTCTATATGCGACGCTTCTACTGATTCCTCCTTGTTGAAAAATAGCAATGTACTTACTTAAACCAATTTGACTAACACTAAATTCTGTAGATATTTGTTGAGCGATTTGCGTTGCGCTTGCAATATCTAACTCCCATTCATAACCATTCCAAAATTCCCAATTTTCATAATCTTCCAAAGAATTCTGATGAACTCTCGAAACAGTCATATATTTCGTATTAGATGGAGAAGAATTATAAGTTCCATAAAAATATATGTAGTCATTGGAAAAAGGTAACTCTGAGCTAGTCAATTGAGACATAATAGCTTGTCCATACCAAACATAATCACCGTTTTCATATTCATAGAACAATGGAGTTTCATTCTGATTTACATTTATCAGTTCGTTTTCTTCATTTATTTCAAAAGTAATTAATGCAACACCATCAATAGAAAAAGGAGGTATACTATTATTCATTCTAAGTGCGTAAACATGAACAACTCCATCTATGCTTATACCATCCATAAGCCAATACCAGTCTCCTTGCTGAGAATTAAGAGTACTAGGAATAAAAAAAGATATAGGAGTACCAGATAAATCAGTATTATAAAAAAAATTAATATTTTCCGATATTGGATCAGTTCCATTCAAAATAGCATAGGTATTGTTAACCAAATATGTAGGCTCAAGTCTTTGATTTGTCAAAGAGTCTACTGGACCAATAAAAGTATCACTAAAAACAAATAAAGTTTTATCCGATAACACTTCGTTCCCATCAAGCGGAATAGAGTATATCCCATCAGCTCCTGACCATCCTTCAAAACGATGAAATAACTCAGACCATTCTAATTCTGGAGATCCAAAAGGAGGTAAAGTACAATCACTTTCATCTCCAATCTCTACGAGATGCGGATAGCTTAATGGGGCAAACGCTCCTCCAGAACAAATTAAATTAGGAGTCGCTTTAGTTGTAACGTAAGCCATATTAAAGCAACCTTCTATAGCACCTGATTGGAAAGTTAGACTAATAGTCACAGTAGTTTCTACTTCGTAAGTATAACCAGTATCTGAAATCAACGAAACCCATTTCATTAAAGGGTCAAATGAATTAGCAGGATAACAATACTCTATAGAATCAGTCCAAGCACTTGATTCATTCAGGGTTCCAGAGAATTCATAAGCTACATAGGATCCTTCTATAAATTGCCAATCATATGGAACCAAAATAGACAAGATTCCTTTATGAGGGTTATTTGTCTCTGGAATATCATCCGTAATTTGGATTTCAATAGCAATCTGTTCATGTATTCCAACGCTTTCGGGCTGGTTGATTTCATCAAAGTAGCAACTCTGAAGAAAAACTAATAAAAAAAAAAAGCTTTTGTCATGTTTGAGGATCATTTAAACCAAGTTTTAGAGATGATGGCCTCACAAAAGAATAGACTAATTTACAATCATGTTTTGTTTGGTTAGATAGTTTAACTAAACCAGAAGCAGCAGGGATTACCATAGTTTCAAATAAATTTAACCTCTTTTTTATACCATTCTTTGAAGTTAAGAAAATAGATCTTCCCTCGACTAGATTGATAATTAAACCATTGCCCTCAGTATCTAATTCGTATTTAGTTAAAAAATCGATCCTGTTTATATTATAGAAAGATTCTATCCTATTATAAATCTCAAAATTTTTCCAATCACTTCCCTCATCAATTAATTTTGGCTTAGGGGTAAAATTTTTATCTATGAAACTACTTGTTCTTTCTTGCCTTATATTTTGAAATGCTCGTTCAATATTTAATTTTCTTAAGTTTCCATTTAGATCTTTTCTTAGGTAATCGTATATCTTAAAGGTAAAAATATAAGGAGTAGCGCTTATTTCAAGAACTAAATTACCTTCTCCACTGCAGTGTACTGTACCATTTGGTATTAAAATTAAATCATGTGGTTTTACTTTTACAGAATGAACATATTTTTCAATATCTACTTTAATGCCATTTTGCTCTGATTGAAGAAGTTTGTGTTTGAATTCTAAAGGATCTTCATCCTCTTTCAATCCCACGAATACTTTAGCATTTTCTTTTGCAACAGAAATATAATATGTCTCATCTTGAGTATAGGTTTCACCGAAATTATCAATCATGAATTCAGGCCTTGGGTGACATTGGGTAGATAGATTCCCCCCATTAATTGTATCCAGATAATCCATACGTATTGGCCATTCATATTGAAATCGTTTTGCAGCCATTTCTCCAAGCATTTTTTTATTTTCTTGAAACATTATGAAATCAAAAGAAAACTCAAGAATTTTGTCATCACTTTTAATTACTATTCCATTCTCAGGAGCTATCAATTCAAAAGACCAAGCAAAATTAGGTTGTCTGGGATCTAAACCCATATGACCCTGCATAAATTTTCCTCCCCAAGGACCAGGATAAAACCAAGGTCTTGGTCTAAAAGGAGTTTCTGCAATTAAACTTAGAGCAGATCTAAAATCACTCCCCTTTATTGTTGCTGGAGTGTTTTGGTCTCTCAAATCTATAAGGTAATCAATATGAGGGAGGAGCTCTTTTTTTTTCCGATTTTGTGCTGGCCAGTCTATAAAGTAGGATTGCTTATAAAATTTACTAAAATCACTACTTCTCTTTAATCCAATATTTTTAACATTATTAGTTCTTGCCCTTTCTTGGATAAAATCTTTCGGTATGTCAACATAGATCAAGCAATCATAAATATCTAAAACACCCGCTCCACATCCATAGATTATATAAAACCTTTGCTTGTTTTTATTCTTTGCAGATTTAATTCTTAGATTTGAAATTGCAATAGGATCAAAAAAGGATTCCATACCAAAAGGATAATGAGTTCCCCACAGAGGGTCTTTTGCTCCCAAAAATGGTTTAATTTTTTCTGTGATATTTTTTTCAGGTAAAAGATATTTATCGATATTCTCCCAAACAACTTTTAGATCATTTTTTGAAAATAATTCATCTAAAGATTTTTTAAATATGATCCAATCTGAGCCGTTAAATCCATCAATTAAAAAAACTCGACTACCTTCTTTATAATTTTTACAGAAGATGGAAAATAAATCTTTATATCCCTTTTTTATTTTCCCTTTTTCAATCTTAAAGGAAGGGTTTGTTTGGTATAATCCTCTTCCAAATGTTTTTTCATTTTTTTTTACTAAATTCGTGAAATTATTATCCAATTAAATCTCCAGTTTAGGGTGAAAAGCGGCGCCTAAAAGAGGTGCCTTGTCACCTAATTTTGATGAAAAGATTTGGCACCTTCCCTTGGGAACTGTAAATGCCATTTCCTTTATAATTTTTCTTATCTTAGGAATAATTATTTTATTACTTTTCATAATGCCTCCTCCTAACACAATAATATCAGGGCTGTAAGCGTTAATAATATTAGTTAAGCCAATAGATAAATTATTTATAAAATCTTTGAAAATCTTATTGTTGCTTGAACCATTCTCATTTAAGGATGTGAAAAAGGATTTTACGGGGTCTTTCTTGCTTAGATGTTCAGATTTAGAATTTTTTAACAGCCTAATTAAGCCTATTTTTGAACAGTATAGCTCTAAGCATCCAATATTGCCACAAGAACATTTAGGCCCATTTTTATTTATACTAATATGCCCACCTAAAATACCACCCAGATTATCAGATCCGTAAAATAAATTCCCATTGAGAATGGATGCGCATCCAATACCTGTTCCCAATGTGACACAAGTCATGTTCTTATATTTAGACCAACCACCAAATTTTGACTCTCCAAGAGCATAGCATCTAGCATCGTTATCAATGTTAAAGGGTACATCATATGCGGATGATAGTATTTCTCTTAGGGGAATGTTAGATAGTATTTTTGCTTCCCCAACATCATCCAGAACCATTCCTTTTGTAACATCCACAATGCCTTTAGAAGAAATGCCACCACAACTAATAACCTTACCGTTTAAAAATAAATCTATTTTATTTTTTATTTCTTTAATTATGTTATTTGATTGAAATAGTTTTTTTGCTTGAATTAGCTCTAGTTTCATTACGTAACCATTTTCCTTCATAAGACCAAGCTTAAAATTTGTTCCGCCAAACTCTAATCCCAAGCGCACTTAATTTTTCCTCTTTAGACCCTTTTTAGTTAAATCATATTCTTTCCCATAGTAATTAATTCCAAAAAGCTCTAAGCCATCAATCTTCGGTTCAGCTGTTATCTCTCCCTCTAAATTAGTTTTAATTCCTGCAAAACCATTAATGACTGCATCAACCCAGTTACCATTTGATGAACAGGTCCAATCACAAATCCATGGCTCTTCTGCTGATGACTTTCTCGCTCCATCAGAATCCATTTTCATAATAGTTTCAGAAAAATGTGCCTGCCCGAATGGTCCTTGGTTCGCACTTTCAGCAAGACCATCCAACCATTGAATAGCTAAATCTTTTTTCCCACAATTGATAAGTGCAATCAATGACTGGGATGGCCATGCTGGATAGGCCCCATTCCACTGATGATCGGGTCTTAAACTAAACATAGCATCATTATCAGACTCAGAAAGAGCCCTCATCCACTTATCTGTCTTTAACTCGTTCACAAAAAAAGATACCATTTCCTCCTTATGTTGCTTATCTAGAAGGGATCCAATGGTGTTAATTACCGTAAAAAAATCATATGCATGCCGAACATCTAGCAAAGACCCATTAGGCTGCCGAGCTCTCCAAAAGCCTTTACCTTCTACATACAAGTCTTTTAGGTTTTTAAGAATAGAAGGATAAGATTTTAGAAATATTTTTGATTTATTCTCATGCCCTAAAAATGCATACAAGTCGGCAGCATATCGGAGATTTGCTATATTGGCCGCGTTCAGACTTGCAACTTCGTGTACATAACTACTCACGCATTCAAGAAGATTATTTATGCCGCCATAATCAGCAAGTCCATTTTTTGACATAAAGTTTTTATAGTTATTAACATAGCCCTCAAAATATTCAGAAACAGACTTTTCCCCATCTGGCTTAGTTTGCAACCACTGAAAATCTCCTGTCCATCTCAAATATTCTTTAATCATCATGACCATAGCGTGGTCATTGATGGAGTACCAATTACCTACTGGCTTTCCAGAAATATATTCTAACCCAAAGCAAGTGTGCATGTCCATCTTCATCCAAGTCTCTAAATATTTTCTCATAACAAGAGGATCTAACAATGCATGAACAGTACCACTAAGATAGTAATCCCACATAAATGTAACCGTCTGCCAATACCTAGGCATCAATGTATCATATGATCTGCCTATACAAGAAATCGGGCTATCCCGTTTAAAATATATTACACCCATAATGCCCATATAATACAGCTTTTCTAAAGATTTGTTTTCTGTTTTTAATACTGGAAGAGAACCGCTGTAGTTTGAATTCTCTTTTTGGAAGACAGATTTTATCTCATCATTCCAATACCTACGATTATTTGATAAAAGATCATTTTTTTTATGAACCAACTTATCATGCAACATTTGGGTCTTTGAAACATTATCTGCAGCTATTGCAAAGAAATAAAATTCGTCCTCTACTCCAGGATCCAACCTCAAGGTTTTTTGTATACCAAAACGATCAATTTTATCGATCTCTCCTGAAATTGATTGTAGCAAGATAGCATTCGAATTTTTATCAGAAAATATTATTGCATTTCTGGATAAATCAAAGTCTTGTGAATTATTTTCGCTCATCGGAGGGATCCAGTTTGCCCAATCTTTAAGATTATTTGTTATACCTCCATTCAACTGAAATTTTATTTTTTTTTCTTTCTTCACTCCACTAATGTTTTTTGATTTAAATCGAATTAACAAAACATTTTCACTATCTAACAGCATAGTGTCTGTTCGGAATAAAATGCCCTCCACTTCTACTTCACGAATGATTCTATCGGGCATCCATTGAAAAGATATGGGAATATTTTTGCTTGGGAAATACACTCCATCTAAATAAAATCCGCAAGTTCTACTTAATGAAGTACCGAAAGGCGGAAAATTTAAACCTCTAACTCCCGTTAAGTCGTTATCAACCTGAGCCACGCCAAGAAAATTGGTAAGGCCGGGAGGATTGAAATGACTATTTATATCGTGTCTTAATTTTGAACTTTTAAAAAATTCTACTTTTGGAATCATTTATTTATACCTTTTCCTAATTTTTACTTCCACCAAACATTAATCCTTCAATAAAATATTTTTGGAATAATAAAAATACTATCAAAACTGGAATAATCATTATAATTGATATTGCCATTAATTCTCCCCACTCTGTTTGATTTTGCCCAACAAACATCATTAACCCTAAAGCTAAAGTCCCTTTTGCTTTATCGGATAAATATATAAGAGGTCCCATAAAATCATTCCAGTTAAACAGAAATGTTAATATAGAAACTGTTGCAGTAACTGGTTTTGCCATTGGCAAAACGATATGCCAATAAATTTGGAAATGATTCATCCCATCCATTTTTGCGGCGTCGATAATGGTAGAAGGAATTTTAAGAAAAAATTGCCTAAAAAGAAAAATATTAAAGGCACCCCCTCCAAGAAAAGCTGGGACAATTAACGGCTTAAAGGAATTAAGCCATCCAAGTTGTTTGTAAATTACAAAAACTGGAACCATAGTTACTTGTAATGGAATCATCATTGTGAAAATTATCAATAGAAACATTCTATCTCTGTTTTTCCATTTTAGAATTGAAAAAGCATAAGCAACGAATGAGCTAGATAGTACAGTTCCAATAATCGTACTTAGGGTGATATATAATGAGTTTTTTGTATATATGAGCAATGGAATTTTTTTCCAAATACTTTGATAATTTTTAAGAGTCAGTCCATCCCAAAATGTATCAATTGAAATATTTAATGCTAACGATCCTTGCTTGAAAGAGGTAACTACTATCCACAAAAATGGAAGACAGGATATCAATAATCCAGAAAAAATTAAAAAGTAAATTATTAATTTTTTCATTATAATCCTTCGTAATAGACGTATTTTTTAGAAAGTCTAAACTGAAAAAATGTTATTGAAATAGTTATTATTAATAGAAGCCAAGCTAATGCAGAAGCATAACCCATGTTAAAATTTTCAAATGCTTGGTTATATAAATACAGATTGTAAAATAATGTAGAGTCTAAAGGTCCTCCTTTTGTCATAATGAATGCTTCTGTAAAAACTTGTAATGAAGCTATGACTTCAATAACCGACCAAAGAAATAGAATCGGGGAAATCATTGGGAGAGTAATATGCCAAAAGCAATGAAGATCATTTCCTCCATCTAATTTCAATGCTTCGTATAAGTTGGGATTAATGTTTTGCAATGCTGCTAAGAAAACAAGCATTCTTCCTCCCCCCACACTCCATATATTCATGATAACTAAAGAAATTTTTGACCAATTTGGATCTTGTAACCATAAAGGACCTTTTAACCCAAAAAAACCAAGAATAATATTAAATAGACCTATTTGGGGATTAAAAATCCAAATCCAAATAACAGATAGTGCTACTCCGGATACTAATGAGGGTAAAAAATAAGTCGCTCTAATAATACCAGACGCTATCAATGATCTATTTAATAAAATTGCTATAAGAAGAGATAACAAGATATTAATCGGAACTCTAAATATGGTGTAAATACCAGTATTCCATAAAGTTTTCCAAAAATAGACGTCTTTTGTTAGAATATTTTTATAATTTTCAAAACCAATAAACATTGGTTGTTGCAGAACGTCATATTGACAAAGGCTATAATAAAGTGAAATAATAATTGGGTAAATACCGAACACTAAAAAGCCAATGATCCATGGTAAGGCAAACGTAAAAATGATTAAAAAATCTTTAGATATCTTTCTTTTAACTATTGACATGTTTATAGTATCGTTCTGCTTTTTTTAATTCTCTTTGTACCTCGCTCTCCGTTTCTTCAAGAATACTTTCTATTGATAAGTCTGACCGTAATATTCGTTCTTCAGCTCTATGATACTCCATCCAAAATTTATCATGTGCTAGAGGCAAAATATTTGGCGATTTACTTTTTTTCAGCATTTCAAGAAATACATGATAAAATGGTAATTCCTTTTGGTTATCATTTAGAGCTGCATTTTTATTTGCCGAAAAAAGGCTTTCTTCAGTTTTTTCTAAATAGTCTATTTGATTTTTTTCCTGAGATAAAAAACTAATGAACTCCCAAGATGAATTTGGTGATTTCGCTCCTTTAGGAATGCCAAGCCACCAAATACCTGCGCTAGATACAGATTTTGATTGCCCGAAAATTGGTATTTCTGCTACCCCATAATCCAATGAAGAATTATACTTTTCAATTATTTCAGGATAGCTACTATCAAGAATCATCATGGCTACTTTCCCAGAAATAAATCCATGTTGGGGACCAGTTCCAAAGGTGCCCATTAGTCCTAATACTCTTTCAAGACCTATTTCATTTATAAAATCCTTCACCCAAGAAAAAGATCTTTTTAGTTCATAAGAATTAAATTTTACTTTACCATTTTCATTTATGAATTTATGATCAAGTTGCCATGCAATAATATTTGATGTTTTAAGATTTCCATAATTGGGTAGATATCCAACTCTTTCAAGATATCCTGATTTATTTACCTTATTAATTTTTCTTGAAATTTCTTTTACTTCAGACCATGTTTTTGGAGGATGTCTTATCCCAACTTCCTCAAAAATGCTTTTATTATAGAAAAAACCATAAGAGACAGTATTAATCGGAATACCGTAAATTTTACCATCCCACCGCATTTCTTTCCAAAGAGGATTAAAAAATTGGTTTGTATCGAAATCACTTTCCTCAATATATTGATCAAGAGGAATTAAAGCTGACCTACTTGCCCAAGATTTTAAAGGGGCAAATTCACTAATTACATCAGGGGGATTCCCACTTAAAATTGAAGTTAAAATTTTTTTTTCATGTTCTGTCCATGGTACAGAAGTAGTTACAAAATTTAAATCCGAATTTTGATTAAATAAACTCGATGGATCATATCCTAGATCAGCTGAACCTCCAATAGACCAATATTCTAATTTATTTTTATCTTGGTTTGAACAAGAGGTAAACCAAAATATATTTAATACTATTATTACGGTGTTGAAAACTATTTGAAAAATTCTTTTCATTTGTTAAAAGATATAGAAAATGAATGTAAATCTTGGAAAAGATCATTTGCCAACAACATACCATAATCAAGGGAAACTTTATTTCCTCCGCGAAGCTTTAATTCTTCAATACCAAATCCCAAGGATAATCCGAGGGACCCTTTTTTTAATTTATTTCCTATCCTAAATAAAAGCTTGTTTTTATAA
>CENX01111452.1_pt1 | contig 10467 bp, 10 predicted proteins | sample 361321 | NCBI WGS metagenome assembly CENX01 (sample SAMEA2619678, study PRJEB7988) | marine metagenome | isolation source: saline water (ENVO:00002010), including | reverse complement strand
CGGGCGCATTTTGAGCATACGTCAGGCGCTTGAAAAAGCGGGCTATGTAAACACAGCAATAATGAGCTACAGTGCCAAATATGCCTCCGCCTTTTATGGTCCTTTCCGAGATGCTTTGGATTCAGCACCGGGTTTTGGCGACAAAAAAACCTACCAAATGGATGTGGCAAATCGCAAAGAAGCCATCACTGAAACAATTCGGGATATTGAAGAAGGTGCAGATATTGTAATGGTAAAACCAGGCATGGCATATTTGGATATTGTCCGTGACTTGGCCAATGAAGTACAGGTTCCCATTGCGGTTTATCAAGTGAGTGGTGAATATGCCATGCTAAAGGCCGCAGCAGCGAAAGGGTTGCTTGATCATGACAGTATAATGATGGAGCAGCTTATTGCCTTTAAGCGCGCAGGAGCTTCCATTATTGTTTCCTATCACGCAGAATACGCCATTTCATTATTATAAAAGCAGCCATGCAAATTTTTGTAATTTAACTGAAATATTCATGAAAAAACTCGTGTCATTTTTAAAAAAACTTCTTGTTGTTTTGGCAATTCTAGTGGCGGGTCTCTATATTTCAGGCTATAGCTACTTGATTGAACTCGGAGCCAAAGTAGTTGAGCTTGGAAGAACCTCCGCTGGCTTGGAAGACTACGTTTATTTCGATTCTCGTCCAATTCCAAAAAGTGACAACCCCTTAACGTGGCCCTTGCACACCGATTACAATTTAGTTCCTGCCTCTGGCAAACTTCAAAAGCTTCACCAAGACCTTAAAACAGTTGCGTTTCTCGTGATAAAAAATGATTCGATTTGGCACGAACAATATTTCGAAACCTTTGGAAAAGACAGTAAAACCAACTCTTTTTCTATGGTCAAAACAATAGTGGCGGCTAGCCTAGCGAAAGCCATTGAAGAAGGTGACGTAAAGAGCTTTGATCAAAAAGTAAAAACCTTTCTTCCATGGTTAAAAGGTGCCTATGCTGATTCATTAACGGTAGGTGATTTGGCAACGATGTCCTCTGGTCTAAAATGGATAGAAGACTACGAAAATTTACTTACCATCACACCGCGTACATACATAACTCAAGACATCGTTGGCGTTATGAAAACACTTCCTATTGAATCTGCTCCAGGAAAACATTTTGTCTATCAAAGCGGAAGCACACAGTTACTATCTTTGGCACTAACGGCAGCTACAGGTGAAACGATTTCTGATTTGGTAAGGCGCTATTTTTGGAATCCCCTAGGAGCACATGCGGATGCCAACTGGCGTATTGACTCTGCCAAAAATAGCATAGAAAAATCATATTGTTGCTTTAATTCCAATGCTCGTGATTATGCTCGTTTTGCAGCGCTGTTCAAAAACGGTGGTATTTGGAATGGTAAGCAATTGATAAGTGCTGACTATGTTAAAGAATCTATAACTCCACAGTTTGAAGACGGCCAAGACTATGGCTATGGCTGGTGGTTGGGCTCACATATGGGAAAACGTTTTTACAGCATGCGTGGCCACAATGGTCAATATGCGATTGTATTCCCAGATGATGACGTAATCGTGGTTCGTTTGGGTCATGAACAATTACCAGACTTGCCAGATGTTAGGTACTCCGCGGATTATTTGGACTATATGGAAGAAGCCTTTGCAATGTTATATAATGAAACTGTCACAAGCCCTTAAGAACATACTATTTTTAGAAATATAATCAGTTCCTGAGGAAAGAGACTTTGTGCGGCTGAATAGGCAGTTCAAGATTTATATGCAGCTAAATCTGGCTTCAATCCAATATGAAATCGTCTCTATTCCATAAATATGTTAACCGCTTTGAATTCATTATTTTTGTGCCAACACCAAAATTATGGATATCGTTATTTGGTTACACTCTAAGCTGGTTTACGTGGTCTTAATCTTCTTGGCCCTAGCTGCTTTGAACGCCTTTTTGGCATTGATTGGTAAACGCAGCTTTGGCACAAGAACCTTTCGCATTACACTATTTGCACTTATTTTTTATCATATTCAACTGCTTATAGGCATTGCTTCTTATTTTGTATCGCCTTATTTCTCAGCTTGGGAAAATGGTGTGGGAGCAGTGATGAAAGACAGCACCTTACGCCTATATTTGGTAGAACACCCTGCCACTAATATATTAGCCATTTTACCCATAACCGTAGGTTGGTCATTACACAAAAAAACAAATGCAGACAGAAAAAAACATTTTAGAATTGCCATTTTCTATGGAATTGGATTATTTCTAATATTAAGTAGGATTCCTTGAAACAACTGGCCATAATAAAAGAAAGCACCTTAGTCAGGTGCTTTCTAATAACCAACCATATTAAACTATGAAAAAACAATAAGCAACGATTTCTTACTCTGGCTTATTGTATGCAAGTTAACTCAAGTTATTTTTCATAGTTGTGAATTATTTGTTAAAATATTTTTTTATAATATAAAATCTTAATTAATGCAAAATTTTTCAAAAATTGCTGTAATCGGAGGGGGTAGTTGGGCAACTGCACTAGTCAAAATTCTTTGTGAAAACAATACAACCGTTGGTTGGTATGTTCGCAACGAAGTCACATACAATCACTTAGTACAAGCTAGGCATAACCCAAATTATTTGAGTAGTGTAGAATTCGATATGTCAAAGTTGGATTTACATACCGACATTAATAAAATCATACAACAATACGATGTGTTGATAATTGCAACCCCCTCTTTTTATTTAGGTAATATGTTGGCTCCTTTAACTGTCTCGCTTAAAGATATAGTAGTTTTTTCGGCAATTAAAGGAATTGTTCCTGAGAAAAAAGTATTGGTTGGGGCGTATTTAGCTGAAAATTATAATGTTAATGAAGCTCTTTTTGGTGTGATTGCAGGTCCATGTCATGCAGAGGAAGTTGCCTTGGAACGTCTGTCCTATTTAACCTTAGCAAGCTGCAATTTGGCCTTGGTCGAACAAATGAAAGAAAAGCTGGGTTGCAACTATATTCAAGTTTCATTATCTGAGGATGTTATTGGTGTAGAATATGCTGCCACACTCAAAAACATATATGCGATTGCCATAGGCATAGCGCACGGACTTGGCTATGGCGATAATTTTATCAGTGTATTAATTAGCAGTGCTATGCGTGAAATGAAGTGTTTTCTAAAACATATTGGAAAGAAAAAAAGAAACATCAACAATTCGGCTTACTTGGGCGATTTGCTTGTTACTTGCTATTCTATATTTAGCCGAAATCGCATGTTGGGAAACATGATAGGTAAAGGCTATACCGTCAAGGCAGCGCTTATAGAAATGACCATGATTGCAGAAGGGTATTACGGAGCCAAAACAATCTATGAATTGAGTACATCTTTTAATGGGGAATACCCAATTCTACAATTTGTTTATCAAGTTCTTTATGAAAAAGGGAATGCCAAGAAAAAAATGAGAGCATTAAGCAAGATGCTTAACTAACTCATGGGAATGAATTGCTTTAGAAAGCGTACATCGTTGTCATAGAACATTCTGATATCATCAATTTGATATAAAAGCATCGCCATGCGCTCCAATCCCATTCCAAAGGCAAAGCCAGAATATACATCCGCATTAATGCCGCAATTTGTCAAAACGTTAGGATCTACCATCCCACACCCCATAATTTCAAGCCATCCGGTACCTTTAGTAATGCGATAGTCAACGTCGTTTTCTAAGCCCCAATAAATATCAACTTCTGCACTGGGTTCAGTAAAGGGAAAATAGGAAGGTCTCAATCGTATTTCTGATGTTCCAAAAATGTCTTTAGTGAAATACAATAATGTTTGTTTAAGATCCGCAAAGGAAACGTCTTTATCAATATAAAGTCCCTCTACCTGGTGAAACACACAATGTGAGCGTGCAGAAATGGCTTCATTTCTAAATACCCGTCCTGCAGATAAAATCCGTATTGGCGGTTCATTAGACTCCATATGTCTTACTTGTACAGATGACGTATGTGTGCGTAACATAATATCTGGATCGGTTTGGACAAAAAAGGTGTCTTGCATATCACGAGCGGGATGGTGCTCCGGCAAATTTAATGCAGTGAAATTATGCCAATCGTCCTCTACTTCAGGTCCTGAAGAAAGACCAAATCCAATACTGCTAAAGACGTCAATTACACGTTCCCTTACAATGCTTATGGGGTGACGTGCTCCAAGCGGAATCGGCTGACCCGGGCGGCTGATGTCGTCCATGGTGCTTTTGGATTGCGAACCGCTTAATTCAGTTTGCAAAGTCTTAACTTTGGCTAAGGCTTCAGTCTTAAGTTGGTTTAGCAATTGTCCATACTCCTTCTTTTCTTCATTTGGAACATTGCGGAAGTCAGCAAATAGTTTGGTGATGTGTCCTTTCTTGCCCAAATAGCCAATGCGAAATTGTTCAACCTCCTCTGCAGTAGCAGCAGCGAAAGCAGCTACTTCTTTTATATGCGCCTTGATGTTATCTATCATGTGCACAAAAATACACATTAAGCGCATAGTACCACCAAACCGAAGAAATCTATACGTACATTTGTGTTATGCCACTAAACTACATAGACCTTGCTGTTGTTTGTTTGCTTGTGTATGGCCTCGCACGAGGCGCCTACAGGGGGTTCTTTGTTGAGGTTTCCTCTCTGTTAGCACTTGTCTTAGGGGTGTTCGGAGCATTGCATTTTTCTAGCTTTACTGCATCCTTATTTTCCAACTATATTGAGTGGGATTATCTACCACTATTGTCTTTTGCACTGACTTTTATTGGCATCATGATTGGCGTAGCTTGGGTTGGGAAGCTCCTGACAAAGTTGGCAAAAGTAGTGCTGCTGGGGTTTTTAAACCGATTGCTAGGTGCTCTTTTTGGTGCTTGCAAATGGCTGGTCATTTGTGGGGTAATCGTTTGGATTTTAGGGCAAATAGATGTCTTTTTTAGCTTTTTACCCGAAACCATAAAAGAAAGTTCTTTGGTCTTCCAACCCTTGGAAGAATTGGGTGCTTATTTGTTTGAGAAAATCAATACAGAAGAAGTCTCCATAGACAACATCCCACCTATTCTCTAGCAAAACTGATGGGTTCAACACTGCTTCTTGGAATCCAACCTATGGAACCATTTTGAAGTTTGATTTTAATCCAATCCTCTACAACTTCCACAATAAAAACCTTAGCTCCTTCGTGAATGGTGAGCAATACTTCTGAGCGCATATTGGGTTCTGCGCGAAAAGACTCCGATTGTACAAAAACAATAGCAGGATTGGTGTTGCGCAGGGTGTTTTTTTGCTGCAGTATAATCACCACAGCCAAAATGGATAGTAGCAGGGAAATAACAAATCCAGTGAAAAACAACCTTTTTTGGATGCTGCTGTTGGATCTTTTAAACAAAAAGAATAAAAGTGCTGCCAACCAAAAAAAAGCGATAAGCACCATGCTCCAACCACGAACAGATGTAAGGAACACCAAGTCGGCAGTTGCCTTTTTTAACTCACTTACTGGCAACGACGTAAACCTGTCTAGCGTCATGTTTTGCGCATAGACTAAGTTGTTAATCAATTGCTCGTTGCCTGCATCCAACAATAGGGCTTTTTCATAGTTCAATATGCTAGAAGCTATTGCGTTCTTTTTGTAGTAGGCATTACCAAGGTTAAAGTACAATTCTGGTGAATGAACGCCCAAAGAACTGACAGAATCGTAATAAATAATGGCACGGTCATAAGCCCCTTTATTGTAGGCAATATTACCCTCTCTAAAAAGATCTTCTGGGTCTTGCCCAAAACAAGTCAAGCAAGAAAAAAGTGCAAGAAGTAAGATGTTTTTCATGACTTAAATTGTTTGTCCATTTGGGTTATGGCAGCTACAGCTGTTTCGTAGTCTTGCTCCATGCTGCTGCGAGAGCTTGGCGCATAACGGGCAAGCTCACAGTTGGTCAAAACTTGAATAAACAAGGCTACAGTATCTTTTTCAACACCTTTGTCGGAAAGCAGCGTTTGCATTTTTTCTTTGCTAAAATCATCGGTTTGAATCTGTAGTCGAGCCTTTAGATAATTGTGAAGTGCAGCTTCAAGCGAAACATAAAAAGCGGAAGCCTCGGACATGTTTTTCTTGGCCTTGCCCAAAAACTTTTTAACCAAGCGCGCTTTATGCCGTCTTGCAATTGACGTGGCGTCAGGAGTTTGGCTGCGTATTATAAAATATAACAGTAGGAGTATGACAGGAAAAGCCAACAGGACGAAAAACAATGCACTGCCAAAGAAGGGCAATTGCTTTATGGGTTTAAAAGAAGTTTGCTGTGCAATAAACTGAAAAGAACCTGCAACATTTGGAACAGCTACTGTGGATGCGTTGGGCGCATTAACCACAGGAGTTGCTGCCTTTGGGCCTTCAAGCACGTCTATAATCAACTCCACTGATTCTAATGTTTTGTATGTTTTTGCCTTAGGGTCAAAATAACTAAATGCTATGGGAGGAATGGGGTACTTCCCTTGAAACTGCGGAACCAATGTGTATGTATTTTTTATTGAACCTCGCATGCCCGAAAGCGTTGTATTCACTTGTTCGCTGTATTCGGGATCGTAACGCTCAAGTGCGCTTGGGGTTGCCATTTCTGGCAGTGAAAAAAGCTTAAGGTTTCCTTTACCCTTTACCTCCACTGTTGCTTGTAGCGATTCCGAAGCATTAAGTGCATTTTTAGACGTTTTTACTTCAAAGCTAAAATCACCAACGGCACCGTTAAAATTAGTCGGCTTGCCCTCGTCAGGAAATGGCAATACTGTTAGGGTACGCTTGCCAGCTGTAATGGTTCGTGAAACTTGGGTATAAACCTGATTTCCAAAAAAGTCTCTACGGTTGGTCGGAACGTCAAGTTGCACGTCTAATGAAAGTGGTGCTATGGGTAGTTTGCCAGCCCGTTGTGGATAGAGAACGGTTTGCTGCCATGCCACGTAATTATACAGCTTGCCCTTGAACATTTCCCTTTCAATGGTTCGTCTAGAAGGTATGTCTTGGGACCAAAAGTCGTTGTATTCAGGCATGTCAATGGGGTTGACGTCGGATGGCCTCACTTTACTGTCAAAGTAAAGTTTGTACACCACCGTTATCGGTTCGTTTATATACACCTTGCTTTTGGACAGTGCGGCAACCAAGTGAAGGCTTTCAGAAGCTATGTAGTTTGGATCATTTGGATTTTTGGGCAATTCAACTGCATCTTTAACCTGTATGTCAACAGGGATTGTTTTATAAATGCTCCCATCTATTTCAATTGTCGCCTGTCCGATGGTAATTTTCCCCTTTTTGAGTGGGGTTAGTAAATAGGTGTAGGTTTTAGAAAAGGAGCTCTTGCCGTTAGCATAAATATTGCTCACCGACTGACTGGGTCCTGCTGCAATACGAAATCCATTAAAAGAAGGCGGTTTAAAATTATCCCCCTCCTTGTTCATGCTAAATTCTATTCGCAGTCGCTCATTAATACCAAGCTCACTCTTGCTTATTTGGGCTTTAAAATCTACCTGTGCAAAAGCAATAGGAGATAGCGCCATAGTCAGAAAACAACAAATAAGCAGCTGTCTCATTACCAATCTTTTTTGCTTTTAACACCCGCGGGCTTTGCCTTCTGGGCATTGACTTTGTCTTGTACTTTTTTCTCCTCGTTGCTCATGGCTTCAAGCAAGTTCTTTACCTGTTGGGGTGATAATTGCGTAGGGTTTCCTTTGGGCTGTTGTTGGTCTTTTTCCTTGTCGCCCTTTTTGTCTTGGTCTTTAGGGTCATCTTTTTTGTTGTCCTTTTCGTTTTCCCCCTCATCGTCAGACCCTTCTTTTTTGTCCTGATCCTTGTCGCCTTCTTTATCTTTGTCCTTGTCCCCTTTTTTGTCTTGGTCTTTGTTGTCCTTGTTGTCTTTATTATCCTTATTGTCCTGATCTTTCTGATCGTCCTTTTGGTCGTCTTTATTTTCCTCGTCTTCCAGCATTTTTTTAGCTAAGGCATAATTGTAGCGTGTTTCATCATCATTGGGGTTGTTACGAAGCGCGTTTTTATAAGCTTCAACGGCTCCTTTATACTCCTTTATCTGCATTAGGGCATTGCCAATATTATGAAAGTTTCGGTGTTTGTTTGGACGTTCTTTCGTGATTTCAACTGCATCGGCATATACCGATAGCGCCTCTGCTACATAGTTGTCTTGTTGCAAGGTGGTCCCCATATTGTACTGCGCAATGTCTTTTTTCAAACCCGTAGCAGTAGCCCTGCGGTAATTCTTTTCCGCCTCAACATTATTTGATGCATCAAAAGCTTGATTGCCATCATAAATATAATTGTCTGCTTTTTGAACAAGCGGAGCTTCTTGTCCTAAAACAACAAATGGGAACAGTAGTATGGTGAGCAATAGCCTAAGCATCTTGGAACAAATTTAGTTTTTTAACCCACTGGGTTTTGCGATAAAATAAAAATAAGTCAAGTACAATCAAAATCAATCCAACACCTAAAAACCATTGAAACTGATCTTTAAATTTCGCAAATTGTTTTGCTTCAAACTCTTGTTTATCCATCTCCTTAAGACGGTCTATAATGGATGTTACCACCTCCTCGGTGTTACTGCCGTCCAAAAACAAGCCGTCGGTTTCTTTTGCTATGGATTCCATCTGTTCAAAATCGCTTTTTGTAATAACCACCTCTCCCTTGTCATCTTTCTTGTAAGAAGTGGAATTCCCTTTGGTTATGGGAATTACGGACCCTTTTTCAGTACCAACAACCACTGTGAAAAACGTAACCCCCAGTTGGGCGGCACGTGATGCTGCTACCAAAGCGTCATCGCCATGATCTTCACCATCAGATATAATACACACCACACGGTTAGTTTGGTTTTCGTCGTCGAAATAGGTTTCCGCCAAGCGCATTGCTACGGAAATGGCCGTCCCTTGGGATGAAATCATGTTGGTGTCCAATGACGACAAAAACAATCGAGCTGCGGCATAGTCTGTCGTAATGGGCAAATGCGGGATAGCCGATGAGGCATAGGCAATGATACCCACGCGGTCACTAACCAATTGATTGATCAGCTCCCCTGCAAGGCGCTTAGCCTTTTCCAATCTGTTTGGCGCAATGTCTTCTGCCAGCATACTCTTAGATACATCAATGGCAAATACCAAATCTACGCCCTCTCTTTTAACGGTCTCTAGCTCAGTGCCAATCTGTGGATTGACCAAGCCCAAACATATAAAAGCCCAGCCCAGCCAAAACAAAATTTGCTTAAGCCAACCTTTAAACGAAGAACGTTCTGGAGCTATGTGATCTATCATTTTTGCAGATGCCAACGATTTTAACACCCGCTTTTTCCAAAGGCTAAAAAGCACATAGCCCAATACCATTAGCGGTATGAGCAATAACAAATAGAAATGCTGTGTCTGTTCGTACTGTATCATGCCAAGGCTGATTTAAAAAGCGTAATACGCAAAAGCCATTCCAAAAACAATGCGCCCATTGCCACAAATACAAACAGCCTGAACTTTTCGTGGTATTTGATATAGCGAATTTCTTCTACATCTGTTCGTTCTAATTTGTCTATCTCCTTGTAGATAGCTGCTAGTTTTTTGTTGTCGGTTGCGCGATAATAGCTGCCGCCCGTTTCCGCAGCAATAGACTTAAGTAACTCCTCATCAATTTCAACCTTTCGCAATTGATACACAAAAGTGCCGTCTTGGCGTAGGGCAACAGGAGCAGGTGCGCTGCCGTTACTGCCCAATCCAATGGTATAGGTTTTAATCCCATATGTACTCGCAAGACCAGCCGCTGTCTTTGGGTCTACAAAACCGGTGTTGTTTACGCCGTCTGTAAGCAAGATGATTACTTTACTCTTGGCTTTACTATCGCGCAATCGGTTTACAGCAGTGGCTAGCCCCATCCCAATGGCCGTTCCGTCGTTGATCACGCCATCATAGCTAACCTTGTTAAGTACATCAATCACCAAGGCCTTGTCTGAAGTTATGGGTGTTTTGGTATAGCTTTCGCCTGCATATACCACCAAGCCTATACGGTCCGTTTTCCTTTTGGCAATAAAGTCTGCCGCCACTTTTTTAAGAGCAGCCAAGCGGTTGGGCTTTAGGTCGCGTGCCAACATACTGGACGAAACATCTATGGCGATAACAATATCTATTCCTTTGTTTGTTTTGGTTTGAGTGCTGACGTCTTGTGTTTGAGGGCGCGCCAAAGCGGTTACAATGAGAGCAATAGCCAACAGCCGCAACACCAACAATATCGGGCGCCATTTGGCTAAACTACCCGACTTGGAAAAAGCATCAATGCTAGAGCTTAGCAAATGCGCCACTTGTCTTTTTAGCGAAACAATTTGCCATGCCAATAGTAGGGGTATCAGCAATAGACCCCAGAAAAAATCAGGATATGCAAACGTATAGTCCATCATGGTTTTTCCTTTTTAAATTCGATGCTGTTCAGCATTCGGGTAATGAGTTCTTTGGCATAGCGGTCGTTT
>CENX01089714.1_pt1 | contig 10471 bp, 11 predicted proteins | sample 361321 | NCBI WGS metagenome assembly CENX01 (sample SAMEA2619678, study PRJEB7988) | marine metagenome | isolation source: saline water (ENVO:00002010), including | reverse complement strand
AACTGCATGGATCTGCTGAAGAACAACATGTTGAAACTTCGCAGGAATCCATCAAACAACGCAAAGAATTACCGTTGGCAGGGGGAAAGCTGGTGAGAAAAAAACTTCAACAAAAACATGAACATGCCCACATTGCCCACTCTGCCCCTGTTTTAGGGGGCGGCCCCCCAGAAGTGGGGCCAAGTGGGCCAAGTGGGCATATTCTTGATTTCATTGACATTTTTATTTGGGCCTAATTTATGACAGACGGGCATAGATGGATAGTCGATCGCAAGGAAAAGTTGGAATTCTTTGTAAAGTTTGTCAAGGATCAGTTTGAGCAGGGCAATCACCTGCTGTATTCCATCAAGCCAGCAGGCAGGACTGAGCGGCAGAACAACGCCATGCACCTATGGTTCAGGCAGATGGCAGAACACCTGAATGATGCTGGATATTCCAACAAGCACCCGTTTAATGATGAGGTCGAGATACCGTTTACTGAAGGGCTGGTCAAAGAAATGCTGTACAAGCCCATCATAAAGGCCATGTACCAAAAAACATCTACTACCAAGCTAACCGGCAGGGAGCTAAGCGAAGCCGCTGAGGTGCTTGTACGGTGGCTGTCAGAGAAGAAGGGGATATACGTCCCGTTTCCGCAAACATTGAAGGATGAGTTATGAAACAAAGAGAAAGGGAATTAGCACGATTTTTTTGTAGATTCATCAGTGAACAGAGTACGGGTTTTGCTTACGACAGAGCGGAACATGAGCAGGCATCCCAAAACCTCATAAATGGCTTAGGAGAACACATCAAAAAACAAGATGAATACATCAACCGAATCGTCAAGCAGATACAGCAGGTTTGCGACGAGCATGACATAACATTCGTCATTGACGGAAACAGACCCTTCATTGATTTGGATAGCTACGGCTATCAAGGGCAATAATTTGTAATGTATTTCACACTTACAGCGAAGGACAACCATGACGCAAAGCTAATGGGTGCGGATACTGTCAGGCTGTGCGAAATGCAGGGCATAGCCCCCAGACTCAAAGACGAGAAGGGTATGGCTAGTAGGGTGGAGAACAACATACGGGGGTTCAAGGCAGAGTTCCTATTCGCTCGGCTGTTCAACCTTCCGCCGCCCGTAGTCAACGTGCTGTCAGATGGTCAAATTGATTTCTGGCTGGGGGAGTATTCGATCGACGTTAAGTGCTCATCCAAAGAGGACGGGCCTCTAATCTTCGATTCGCCAGAGAAGTTCACGGCTGACATCGCTGTAGCCTACGGTCAGTCAGGACATAACCCAAGAGTCTTCAAGCTACATGGCTGTATACCTCGCAAGAAGTTTTTTGAGATGGCGCACAGACATGATTTCGGACATGGCGAAAGGTATGTTGTGGATTCAAATAACCTCGACCCAATAGAAAGGCTATGGCGACTTTACATTGAGCACAAATACTCAACTGGAAAATAACAGGTAGGAAACATGAAGAATGACGCACAACTGGCCCTAGAAGCCGCAGAATCTATGGCTAAAAGAATGAAGCAGGACGTAGCCATAATGATGGATCTCAGCACCAAGCTACTGAAAGACGTAGAAGAGCCGCCCTTAGAGATAATCCGCTATGCAGGGGCGAAGCAATGCGACTGAAGCGTACACCAGCAGACCATTGGTTTAGCCGATGCGTCAGGATCAGGGCTGACTTTACCTGTCAGGGATGTGGCAAGAGCTACGAAGAAAACAGCATGGGCCTGCACTGTAGTCATTATTTTGGCAGGGCCAAGAAGGGTGTTAGATACGATGCTATGAACGCCTTTGCCCATTGTTACGGATGTCATCAAAGGTTTGGCAGTAACCCTGACTACTTCTACCGTCATTACGTTGACACTTACGGCGAAGGAGCCTTGGAAATACTGAGGGAAAAGGTAGAGGATATTTTTTTAGGCAAGCGGATGAACAAGGAAGCCAAGGAAATCGCCAAGCATTACAAAGCAGAAGCCGCCCGTATGGAGAATGACAGGGCGGCGGGTGTAGCAGGGTGGTTAGAGTTCGTTAGCTGGGATTAGTCCTCTACCCAAGACTGAACTAGACGCCCAAACGGGAGCCATCCAACTGAGTCGCTTTTTTCGAGGAACTCATCCATCTCTGCTGATCCAATACTGAACTGGAAAAGATCAACCACCGGAGCAAAAACCATACTGGCCGGGGCCGGGGCAACAGACTTCACCAAAGCCCCGGTGTCGCCCTGTGATGCCCGCATAACTTGATATGTTCCAAGGGTGTTAAGAGATGCCGCGCTAAGCAAATGATCCGCAAACCGCATTCCGTAACCCTCAAGGCTTGGCTCGTCGCCTTTCAGTATTTGTCTGCCCTCGTTAATTGCCGCGTTCCCCCCGCCAACCATCATGGTGTAGGCAATGCCGTTCTTGTAGGCTTCTTTTTTATTGCCGCGCCTCCACTCCTCGACAACGAGGCGCTCCATCTGCTCAAGCTGTTTAATTGCAAATGTCCTAAGCATATAGAGAACGCGCCAATTAGGATTATCTAAATACCACTTAGGAAGCTGGGCCATATCGCTTGGCTGAAGTTTTGCCAACTGAGCCGCCGCAAACTCTGTGGTCAGGTTGGTCTTATTGCCTTGAAGCAGGTCTTTCTTTAGGGACTGCATCTCGTTCTCTGTAAACGCATGGCCCCAAGTTGACTCAAGTTTGCCAGACCTTGCTAGTTGTTGCCCCTCTTTGAGGCCCGCCCTCAGCGCAACATTCTTTCCGAATCTGTCAATGTCTCTGAAGCCAGAGATTTTAAATGACTGCTCAACAAGATCATTGAATCTCGCCTGTATTGTGCCAACGCCATCCCTCAAGAATTCCCCCGTTGTCTGTTGCGCCAAACCAACATCATCAACGCTGATCTTCAAGCCTCTGTTCCGCATCATGTCAATCATGGCGTCAACGGTATTTCCGGTTCCGTAATTCACCATGCTGTTGAAGACATCGCCAACATTCAGGATTGCTGAGTATGGGTTCCCAATCGTTCCCATGTATGCGGCCTTCCGAGCATTAGCTATCAGACCGGATGGGCCTCTACTGCCCATAACAACGATTGATCTCGCCAAGTCCTGTGCCTTTTGAGCAGTCCCCGCGTCAGCGCCTTCCAGACGGGTTGCTGACTTAACCAAGTCAAACAGGGCGTCACCGCGCTGTATCCTTCTTTCAAATGTTCGGAGTTTTTTTGCGGCATTAGCCTTTCCTGCGGCAACATTAGCCTGAAGCTCTGCCCTCCTAACATTAAGGTTTTTTAGTTTTAGCGTGTCTATTAATGCAAGCTCGGAGTCGGACTGCCGTAACCAGCCAAGAGCAATTTCCATTGGATCCATATACTCGCCAAGGACTGGATCATCCCGCATAATTTGGTCGCGTTTTTGCTCATACGCAGATGTGTTTGTTTTCTTGTTGGCCGCAGAAGTTCTGAACCCATCGCCAGTCCTGCCTCTCATTTGAGAGGGCCAATAATAGGGGTCGTCGATTACCCTTGAATCCATCTTCTTGGACTTCTCAATGGATGTCGCCCGCAATCTTGCTCTCATGGCCTCAAGGCCAGCAACGGCATTATCTCCATAGTTTGTTTGGATGTGCCTGGCTAAATCTTCATAAGCCTGTTTTCGTATTTCGATATTTGCCGCTGGGTTGGCAATATCTATGTTGCTCATGTTTAGCATCAGCCGCCTTGCCTCCAAGTCATCAGCGATTGACGCCGTAAACTCCCTGACGTTGCTTCCTGAAACGATGTTTTCAGTTGTTGCGTGGCGCCTTGCCATAAGGCTCGCGGTTCTCTGGATGGCAGAACCAAACCGCCTACCAACATACTTTTCACCCAGTATCTGGGCCGAAGAAATCTTGTCTCGATACCAAGCGGCCAGCTTTCCCGGTTGATATTTGCCATTAACAAAGCCAACCTCATCAGCGAGGGTGCCTATTCTTTCGCGAAGCTCTTTCTCGGTAAGGTCTTGGAAGTTGATAACCGATTTGCCGGTGACAGCCTCGGCAGATCGAAGCCTTGAGATTGGCACACCCAAGTCTTTCGCTATTTCTCCCAACGCTCGACCATAATCCAGTCCGTCAAGGCCGCGACCTGTTTCATTGAAAAACTGAAGCGCATTCTCGTTCATTTTTACTTGGAAGGCAGATATAACCTCATCCGCTTGCGGCTGTAGCGTGTATGTTTTGCCGTCTACTTCCTCTGTTAAGCGTCCCTGCAGGTACATTCTTGCCCGCTTTTCTTCCGCCTCGGCAAGCTCCATAGCCTCCCTGCTGGCTATCGCCCTGCCTTCCGCCCTGCCTGCGATACCACCAAACGCGCCACCAATGCCCGCAGATATTAGGCCGGACTTTACGGCGCTTTCCATCCTGCTTTCTACGCCGCCCTCGCCTTCAGCAAATCCGTATATCGCGCCTTCTGTGCCAGCGATAGCCGCGCCGCGACCTATGCCACCAAGCGCAGTCTTGCCAACCCCAACAGCTTTTAACGCCATTGAGCTAGGTATCAGGCTTGTTCCAACAAGAATGCTGTACCCAAGAACTGGGTGGTCTTCAAAAAACTCGCGTTCTATTCTCCGCTCTTCGGCAAGCTGGGTTTCGTAATCAACGCCAGTAATTGCGCTGATGGTCTTTGCTCGGAACTCATCCCCAAGTATTCCGGCGCTAACACCTTCTAGCGCGGTCGCGCCACTAGCGTAAAGCTCTTCTGTCACGTCAAGAGGATCGGCAATTTTCCTGCGAATTTCTTGCGCCTTGCTTATTACCTCTGTGGGCGCGCCCTTACTCACAAGGCCATCAATTATTGAGTCAGCCTTAGCGACCGCTGATTCAAGTTGTTCAACATTTTTTTCAGATCGGGCCTGACGGCCCTCCCTGCTCATAATGTCTTCGTCACCAAACCCACCTTGCTCTGCGTTTATCTGCTGAACGATAGACAGCGCCTTATCAAGAACCTCTTGAGGGGCATTTTTATTTTTGAGGCTCTGATAAATTCTAAAGGCTTCAACTGTTGCGCTTGCCATTTGATAGATGCCTCAAATGTTATCGGGGTACTGTGTTTCAAGCTGTTGCAATTGTTTTATCAGTTCGGCTGTAGACTCTGGCTGTTTATCTCCCGTTACGCCCTCCGCCTCTATAGCCATTACCTCAAGAGCCGCCTGAAATGCACCAACTCCTGAGCCAGCTTCCATATATGCCTGAGCGGCCTTTAGCGCAAGCTGAGCCGCCTGACCTTCTTCCTCTTCTTCTGAGGTAAAACGCTGACCCGCTGTGTATGCCATTGCGGCGTCTTTAAACAGCCCAACAAGAGCGGCTGGTGGCGCTTTTGTTTTGGCGAAAGAAGACTCTACTGCCGACTGCAAAACAGCATTGGCTCTCTTGGGTGGAAGCGCACGAAGACGGCTTATTGCCTTAAGGTTTGCTTTCCCTGCCGCACTGTCTTTTGTTCGCTCATCTTCCGGGGTGCCAAGCAGGTCGAATAGCTGTTCGTCTGTATAATCAAACTTGTTGTCCTCTGCATTTGCTTCTAGCTGTTCAAGCTGTAGTCGCTGAGACTCCTTTTGAGCGCTTACCGCATCCCATACACCTTCCATTTCAGAAAAGTTTTCGTTTTGCAAGAAAGCCGCTTTTGCTTCGGGCGTGTTCGGCATTGACTTTGCGGATCGGATAGCCGCGTTGTAATTAGCCTCATTTACCTCAAACCCTTGCATCTGCTTGCGGTAATCAGCGGTTTCCATGTACTCTTTGTGCCTATCAAGAGCCATTTCATGGCCCTTAAAGCGCAGTTCTAGCGCCTCTTCTGCTCGCCGCTCTTGGTTTCTGGCAGACTTTTGCTGAAATACGGCATTCTCCATGTTCATGGACATTCCTGCAGTGGCAAGCGGATCAATCCCCTTGATGTTGGCCGCGACAGCGTTGGCTGATGCCTGAAGATTATTTAGCTGTGCCTGTTGATCTGCGGCTGTAAAATCATCTGCAAGGTCTGCTTGAAGAGTTCGGCGCATTTGATCTTGAAGATAGGCAAGCGCACCTTGGCCTTCTCTAGTTCTCTGCGTTGACTGAATGCCTTTTGCTTCAAGAGCCAATCTCATAGCGCCCTGAGGGTCTGTTCTTGCCAGTTGTTGAGAAGCAGACAAGATTTTTTCAGGATCTTCGCTAAACAGCGCCTGATTAATATCCCGAAACATTCCTTCTTGGCGCTCTCTTTCACGACGCCTGCCCGGAGCAGACCCAGCCAGCATCCCAACATCACGCAGGTTTTGAGAATAAGAGGGATTTATTAGCCCCTGTATAAGTCCTCTGCTAAAAGTCGCCATTGTTAACCCCCAAGGCCCAGTGTGCCTAATAAATCGCCAATAAGATTACCGCCAGTATTCCCAATTATGGACAACAAACCATCCTGACTATTAGACCCACCCAAGGCACCAGCCAATAGTCCGGTTCCCACATTGCCCATCAAGTTGGCCTGACCAAGACCTGCCCCAAGCAATGCTTCAAGACCGCCCATCGACGCCTCACCAAACAAGCCAGCACCATATAGCTGACCACGTTGAGCAAGCTGAGAAGCCGCCAAGCCTTGCTGTAGGGCATTCAAGGTCTGTGCCTGCGGTACAAATGCACCTGTCAAAGCGCCCAATCCAAGCCGTTGTTGAGCCTCCTGAAGGCCCATCTGACCCGTCATCAGGTTTTGCCCTGCCTGAAGCGCCTGCAATGCCTGTAATTGCTGTGCGCTTCTTAGCGCTTGTTCTTGAGCCGCTATAGCAGAACCGCCTTGCAATGCACGTTGGGCCATAGCCTGCTGTGCGCCTTCTAAAGCTTGGCGTTGTGTCGCTATATTAGAACCAAGACCAGCAAATTGAGCGCCAATAGCCGCCTGTTGCCGTTGCTCTTGTTGAGCCTGTTGCATAGCCGCTAATGCCGCACGATCCTGTGCTTCTTCTTGCGCCTTGGCTAATGCCAACTGCTCTGGCGTACCACCAAACATGGCCGTTCTAACGCCTAATCTGCCTTGATTAAACAGCCTTTCTTCTAAAGCTAAGCGCTGGCGCTTCTCTTCAGGCGTTTGCATGGCCCGAATACGACCAAATATCTCCTGCTCCCTGCCTTGTGTTGGGGCTAGTGCTTGCCCCATGAAGCTACCGCCAACATTGAACGCTTGATCTGCGGCTCGTTGTTGCCCGCCAAGACCAAACGGAGATCGCATAAGGTCAGATTGACCAGTAGATAAAAGCGCACTGCTTGCACCCTGTAGGTCAGCGCCCAATGCTGGAGTCTGTCCTATCTGTGATTGACCGCTTTCCAGAACCGCTTGTCCTGCGCCCATCAGCCTATTAGCGGCTTCGGGAACCGGCGTAGCAAAACGCGATGCGGCGTTTCCTAGCAACGTGGAACCAACGGTATCACCTTGACCAGACAAAATATTGATAGCAGAAGGGTTAACGCTAGCACTGCCACCCATTCCGGTGGTTACCGTAAAAGGCACAAATTCAGACTGTGTCAAACCCCTGTCAGCAATAATATTAGCGCCTGATAATGCTGTATCACCAATGCCTCCAAGTCGGTTGTATGCGGCATTAATAGCCGTCATGCCACCAAGACCGCCAGCTATGTCAGCAAAGTTATCGCTTAATAACCCACTTAAAAAACTACCCAAACCTCCTCCAGTTCCGCCTGAAGCTATGTCATTAATCAGGTCATCGATAGATTCAGAAGAAATGCCAGAATAATCATATCCATCAGTACCAGTAGTCCCATTAGACATTAGTAAGTCCCTCCATCAATCGTGCCTGTAGACAGAGTTCCTGAAAAAGTTAGGGCAGGAATCGTTACAGTCCCTGTAAAGGTGGGTGATGCAATATCCGCTTTGGTTGCTGACGCGGTTGCTATCGCGTTGAATTCAGTATCAAACTCACTACCACGGATAATCTTATTGGCATCACCAGAAGGCAAACTATCCTTAGCCGTAAAGTTGGTTGTCTTTGAGTAGTTGCTCATACCGTCTTACCTATAAGTGCTAGTACGTTAATTTCTTGTATTGAGAGTTGAGAGCCGTCAATGTCAGATTCCAAGCCAATTGTCACAACGCCACCACTGCCAGTAGCGTTTATTGTCGGTCGTGTAGTCAAGACACCACCAGTAAAAGTGCCAATCGCATATTCAGATACACCAAAAAATGCTGGCGTTTGATCCCCTACTGAGATTTCAGCGGTGTTAAAGGCCGTTTCAAAATCATACGCCCACTTAACAAAAAGTCTTTCATCATTTGCGCCAATCAAGGTCGGCTTTATTTTTTTAACAATCTTGGTTTTGCTGGGATCGCCAAATGTCAAAGCCGGGCTGAAGTAACGAAAACGGTATACGGTCGTGTTGTCCAAGAAGGTGTCATATTTGCCTAAACCATCCGTAGTGCCTATATACAACGTGCCGTCTGTATCCCTTTCAAATGACTTATGGCCCACAGACGTCCATCTTGTGGTTCGATATGAACCATTTTCTAGCCTGCCCTTTAGATCAAAACAGTAAATAGTGGATTGGCTGGGAAAGCAGATAAGATAAAACGAATTTTCAGGGCTATAGATAGACGCCAAAGGCTCTGTCTCAGCCTCAATGACCTCAATAATTTCAGTCTTGACGTTAAGGCTTAAATCGCTAATAGGAAGTGCTTTTTCTTGTATGGCTCTACCAAGGCTTCTTAACCCTGAGTTAGACATAAACAACACATCCGTGCCGATTGACTGAACAGAGTTCCTATCTACACAACCCACGCCCGACACCGTATCCGCCAGTGTCATAGATGCAGGACTAGTAGCACCCTCGTAAACAATAATGCTGTGTTCGCCAAATACGACTAGATTGTTGTTATGGGCCGCTAACGCAACCACTTCGTCATAGCCATCAGGCCATACTTTATTTACATCAATGTTGCCGCTACTTCCCCCAGAAAAATCATTGCCAACCAACAAATCAGACCAGTAAATGGTTTGCGAATCTGTTGCGTTATCAACAATAAACAACCGACCAAAGGCCGCTAAGACCTCATTGCACTTAAATGTAGCATTGGTTGCACCACCATTAACTACCGTAAATGTTCTTAATCCATTGGCATTGTCGTAAACCAAAGGATCAAAGCCGCGCTGGAAAAAATAAGCTTTATCGTTGAAGTTAACAATCTTCCAGTTATTTGCATTGATAGAATACGATCCGGGCGTAATGTCCGTCAGCGTAGTCGTACCCTTCATTATCTTGCTGTTGCCGGTGCTCAGTATGTCCTCATTGCCGGCATCATCATAAAACTGATGGATTCTATGAAGGTAATCACTGCCCAAAACAGTCTTATTAGTCGTAATAACATTGATGCCTTTACGAGCGGCAATACGACCCCGCTTGTCAATAACAGCGTTGTCAGCCACATCTGCAAAAGATGGGTCTTGCGCTATTGGCGAGTCTTCTGTGTTGACCCCCTTAAAACCGGGGGCAACCAAGTTAATACTCTGTAGGGGCTGTGCCATAACGATTCCTACGGTGTATAAAAGATAGTTTCTTCAGGATGCTTTTGTGCATCCAAAGCAATTGCGTCAGACAAGTACTTGTCAGCAATAGCGAAGTATTCAGGCGTAGATGTACCGCCCGTCTCACCCCGCTCACGGGCTAATAAGGCTACTGCCATGTGTATGACAGGTTGGCTAGGTATTGCCAAGGTATCTGAATCACTGCTTAGTGCTGTGTTTCTGTTTACTAGTTTGGCTTTTAGTGAATAAACAGCATCAGGCTTGGGGTATACATCAATCTGTGTATCGCCGTTTGTATCCACACCGTTGTAGGTGAAGTACTTTGGAGAACCTGACGTTGGGTTGTTTACAAAGAATTCATTGTCAAACCATGCTTGGGTTTGATACTGGAGCTCGCAGTTAGAAGTATCGTTGATAATCCTAAAGACTTTGCCTTTGTCACCACTGCCTGTTAGTGAATAGGTGTAGTCATCTGCCGCTGTTGTAATCGTTAATGTTGACCGTAGCGCCGACCAATCCCAAGCAGTTTCAACCAACTCCTTTGCGTCATTAACAAAGTCACCAACCATCGTACTGTAGGTATTGTTGCCAACAGTTGTAACAACATCCTCACGCAAGCGGCGTAATACATTATTTACTAAGTTTAAATATGTCATACCAACATGCCTCTATTCCTTTGAAGCCGCTCTATCATTTGATTTAGCTCTAGGTCGTAATCTTTTTGTTGGGACTGAATTTGTTGCAATTGCGGAGCTTGATAGTCGATTCCAGCCATGAAAGGCCTAAATGAAGGGGATGCCGCCGCCCCTCCGCCAAACATACCTGTAAGCATAAGACCGTCGCCAAGCCCATCACCATCACCGTCACCATCACCATCACCATCGCCGTCACCATCTCCTGACCCATCACCATCACCATTACCATCACCATTACCATCGCCAGTG
>CENX01034345.1_pt1 | contig 10475 bp, 8 predicted proteins | sample 361321 | NCBI WGS metagenome assembly CENX01 (sample SAMEA2619678, study PRJEB7988) | marine metagenome | isolation source: saline water (ENVO:00002010), including | reverse complement strand
TTTTTTGTTATAGTGACTGAGCTAGGACGCCAAGTTATACTGGTCGTTTCATAGCGCAGGGTTTTTTCCTCATTCTTGTCTGATTCAAGACCGATGAAATTAGTATAAATTGTTTCAAAATTATTCTGTGAGCATTCTAAATTAAATGTTGCGGCCAATGCACCAGTAGATAAACTCCAACAAAAAATAAATTTTAAAAAATAATTTATATTACCTCCAAAAATATAGAATAAAGAAATTGAGACTAATAAGATAGTTTTTACTAAGGTTTGGATTATATCAATTCAGCCAAGTAATATCTAGAACATCATTATAGATAAGGCCATTTCCTCTATCGTATAGAGCTGCAGTAGCGTTGAAACTCAGAAGAAGTAAAAATATAAGACTACGCATTTCTTCCTCTCATCAAACCTAAGCCTACAAGCCCCGATAGAAAGAGATAGATACCTGCTGGGAGTGGGACGGGTGACATTGAATACATAAGATTATCCATACCAAATCCATCTATTAAAAAACTCTTGGATTGCAATTCAACGCTTGAAAAAGGCTCGCTTGAATAAAACCCATAGAATCTTATGTCATTTTGAATAAAAGATGCTGAAGGCATTGTGCTCTGACCTTCAACGATAAATTCCATTCTGACATTAGCATTTTGAATATCCCTAAAAGTTGCGCCAAAATGATAAGTAGGATAATCAAAATCGAAAATTATTTTTGTTGCAGGTCTAGTTTTCAAAAATAAATAAGTGGATGCGTCAATATCGAATGGCCCGTTAACAAATGGGGCTGCGTCAAGCAAGTTTGATATGTTACTTTCATCAACACCTTCTATTGAAACTGAGAAGCTATCAAAGTTGAGAGGCGAACTAGATATCTGAATATCATTATTAAATTGATTAAATGTGTAGGTGTTAAGAGTAGTTGCTGTTGAAGAAAATGATGCGATGTCAATAAAGTCAGTTAAGCCAGCGATTGAATTGAGAGGCCATAAAGCAATTAAACCGCTAATTAAGAGCGACTGACAACTGACGCTTTTGTCCGACCACAAGAAATTAACCACTTTTATCTCTCATCAAAACTAAACCGGCAAGAATGAATCCTTTTTTGATAAAAAAGTCATTGAATTTTGATAATTGATCTATAATAACAAATGATTATAAACTATACTATCGTAACTATAACTCAATCAATTATTATAATAAATTATTTAAAATCAATGGATTAAAGTCTAATCTCCTGCGTTCAACTATTGAGCTATTGGCTGTTTTTTTTGCCAGTATGGATGATTTATTTTTGGGCAATTTTTGACTATGACTAGCAACCCTCCAAGTTTAAGATTTTTTCTATTGCTAATAATGCCCCTATGTTTAATATTGCCGGGGCAATCAGTGGCGCAAGATTTAAGCCATCGAAAATCGAACCTCAATCTCACCGTTCATGATTTACAAGGCAATGCCGTTCCCGATGCCATCATAGACGTACAAATGAAACAGCATGACTTTAAATTTGGCACTCAAGTAAGTGATCGATTTATCTCCATCTCAGAATCTGAGTTCAACTCACTCAACGACAACAGTAAGAAAAATTTATTACCCAACTTATCAGAAGTAGTATCGACTAACTTCGAATCTTCACTGCAAAACTGGGAGTCATTCGGCCAAGCTAACTTAGCATTAACTTCCGTCACATCATCGGAAGGCGGCAAAAGTTTGTTCGTAAGCAATAGAAACTTTAACTATTCAAGTCCCCGCCTTTTTTTAGATAACCTTCTTAAGGTAGGACATAATTACCAATTTTCGGTTTCAGCTAAATTAGCCCCCAACACCACTGGCACCGTGCAGATAACCATAAAACGGGTGGATGATAGCGGTACACATTGGATAAACTTCCCGGCTGTGACTGCGTCAGATCAAAATTGGATTGAAATTAGTGGTGACTATACGCACAATGCTGTTGGCACCGTTAGTCAATTTTTTGTCTTCATAAAAGGGCCTAATACTGATGATAGTCTTGGCAATTATTATCTTGATGATTTTTCCATAGTAAAAAATTCAACGCCTTATACTCCGGTTTGGCAAGATATACTGAATTATCGCAACACCGTTCAAACGCATTTTAATCACGCTGTTCCTACTGTAGGTCTTCAATGGGATCAGATTGATAGAAATGGACATTCCATTCCGGATGCGACCATCACTTTACTGCAATCCTATGGCCTCTCTATCACCGGCGCATCTGTTGTATGGCCAAGAGATCGGTGGCCAACTCCAAATAGATACAGATCTTCATCCTTACCTAACCCAAATACTTTTCATACTGACTTAGTTAACAGCAGGTTAAGTCAAAATAGTGTTATCGCTCGATATAGTGACAGCGGCGTAGGACCAACAATTAATGCGTGGAAGATATTAAACGAGCCCATACACAACAACTATTATCAAACGACATTTGCCAGTGCGGGGCTCTACTCTAATCAATATTCAGCACTCGCAAGCTTTTTTGTTCAAGCTCGGTCCGTTCGTCCCAATTCTATTTTATCAATTAATGAATATGGCATTATCAACGCCGCAAGCGACGCCTCTGCCATCGAATACCGAGATCTAGTCAACGCCTTACTTTCGTTGGGCGCACCCATAGATAAAATTGGTATTCAGGCCCACATGAGTCGGAATGATGTCTCAAAGGCAGATATAATTCGAAGAATTGATATCTTAGCCGAAACTGGTTTACCCATAGAGATTACTGAATTTGATACCCGCGATGACGCCAACCAAATAAACCCTCAGCAACAAAAAATTATCTTTCAAGACATGCTAGAAGCCGCCTTTGAAAGCACCTCTGTCGACGGATTCATTGTGTGGGGATTTTGGGATCCAATCCATTGGCGTGGCAACGGCCCTTTATTTGACCAAAACTGGAACATTAAAGACGAAGCGTCACCGTGGTTTGATTTAGTCAGAGGTCAATGGATGACAAATTTATCGAACCAAACGGTGAATGCTGATGGGGAATGGTCTGCCACTGACGCTGTCTTTAAAGGCCTCTACGATTTTACAGTTACCGTCAATGGACAAACACAAGTTTTCGAAAATTATGACCTGAGCGAGGATCAGCAATTCTCATTGGTCGTGTCTGAATCATTAGTGCCGCCTTCTCACAATATCCCCGCCATGGGCGGTCTAAGCCTGATCATATTGAGTGTAACCGTGCTAGGGATAACAGGTTCACGATATCGATTAAAGCTTGTTTCTGGAAAACATACTCTCGACTAAAAAGACCAAACCATAGGAATTAACATCACCGTGGTTACTCCCACTAGCAGTGTTAAAGGTAAGCCCATTTTTAGGAAATCACTGAATCGATACTCGCCGGGGCCATAGACCATAAGATTCGTTTGATAACCGATAGGGGTAGAAAAACTAGCCGATGCCGCAATCATCAAGGTGATCGCCATTGGGACTAGACTCACACCTAGCTCATTACTAATAGCCACCGCAAAAGGAAACAGCAGTACCGCTGCTGCCACATTCGATATCATCGCGGAAAAGCCTGCGGTAATTAGAAACAACATCACCAGTGCTGCCCGAGGCGAATCACCCACTAAGTCAATGAAACTCTGAGCAATAGCCATTGCAGCACCGGTCTTATCTAGGGCTTGGCCGAGCGCAATGGATGCTCCAATCACCACGAGTACTGACCAATCGATACTGCGTCTTGCTTCCTCAGCGCGCGTACAACGAAAGAAAACCATAGCGCCAGCGGCTAACATAGCAGCTTCTAACATAGAGAGTAGCCCGCTCGCTGCAGCAACGATCATCGCCGCAAAAATAGTTAACGCAATACCCATTCGCTCGTGCGAGACAGGGCTGTAATCGTCTATCTTCCTCACCAATAAAAAATCTCTGACGTAACGTTGTTGGCGCTCAAAAGAGCGGCCAGCCTCTATTAATAGAGTATCGCCAGGCTTGATAATAATGTCGCCAATACGGCCTTTAATTCGCTGCCCTTCACGTGCGACAGCAATAATAGCCGCGCCATAAGTTGAGCGAAAGCGCCCTTCTTTGACTGTTTTACCCACTTGCGGAAAACTGTTTGAAATTACTACTTCAACTAAATGACGCTGCGAACGTTCAGTATCAAGCTTAAAAATTTGATCGTCAGCTGGACGCAAACCTCTCATTTTTTGAAGATCGACCACTGACTCTACATTACCAGCAAAAATAAGACGATCATCCTCATACAAGCGCTGTGCTGGTCCTACCGCCGTAATGAGGTGGCCACTGCGTTGAATTTCAATTAAGAAGACACCCGGCAAGCTTCTTAGCCCCGCTTGCTCAACGGTTTTACCTATCAAGGGGCTGTCTAATTCAACCAGCATCTCTACCGTGTACTGACGGGTATCACCAAATTGCTGTTTTTCCTCTCGATGCCCTTTGGGCAACAACAACGGGCTAAAGAAATATACGTAGACGAAAACCACAAATACACAGGGCAGGCCAACCCAAGCCAAATCAAAAATGCCTAATTGATACAGTTGTTGATCACCGCTGGCTTGATAATACTCTCTGAGCATACCATCGACCACGAGATTGGTGCTGGTGCCAATTAAGGTACAGGCGCCACCAATAATGGCAGCGTAACTCAAAGGCATCATCAACTGCGAAACAGCAAATTTATGTCGTTTTGCCCAATCGAGCACGGCAGGAATCATCATCGCGACAACCGGCGTGTTATTGACCACTGAACTGAGCGCGGCAACTGGTAACATAAGCCGTAATTGCGCCAAACCAATGCGAGAAGGGTGACCCAATAAACTCCCAGCAAGCCAAGCCGCCCCGCCCGTTTGTGATAAGCCTTGAGCCACAATAAACAGCAAGGCAACTGTGATCATGCCTTGGTTGGAAAAGCCTGACAGTGCCTCTTCAGGATTCAGCACACCCAAAACGAGCAAGGTCGTCACACCGCCCATTAAAATAAGATCGGGTGCGAAACGGGTAAACATCAGGGCCAAAAAACAAACAGCGACCACAGCGATCGCTATATAGGCTGCAAATTCCAAGTTAACACCCCAGTATTAATTATGTATGTACACCCATTCTAACAATAAATTTGATCTAAGCGGTCTAAAAATGCCTCTAGCTGATCCGCCGGCAGTGCGTTAATCCCTGCCGCCGCCCTTCTTCCACCCCCGGTCGGGAACTCCGTGCATAAGGTATCCGCATGCTGTTTGTTATTTAACGGTGCTCGGACACTGACTAAATACGTACCATCGGGACGTGATGTTAACACTGCATGGGCTCGATCGGGCGATAGATTGGCAAGGTCATTGCCGTAGACTCCACTTACACGGCGCGCCCACTTTTCATTCGGTAAAAGAAAAGCCGCTGAAACAGACGTGCTACGCAGCACTTCAGATCGTTGCGCCTGCTGCATATCTTGGTGGTAACCGGTTTCTAATTGCTGAAAATGGAAGGCATCTTGGTCAATAAAATCCAATGGGTCATCATAATGAGCAAGCAGTGAAAATAACTGGGCAGGTTCAAAATGGAGGTCATCCAAGCTAGCGCCATAGCCATTATAATTGATATAGATACCGAAGTTTTCCAATAAGGTGATTTGAGTATTCGATAGCGTCGTAGTTTTTGCTATCGCCATAGCACTTTTCTTTAAGTTATCACCAAAGGCACCGACTATCGCCCAATGACGATAACGCCCTTCAAGATGCCCATTGATGAGTAAGCTAGTGCAGACATCAGCAGCAGGATTCACCAAGGTTTGTAATTGAGGATGCTCAGGAATGTCACCTGCAGCGTGATGATCACAATAAAAAACACTGGCACCACTGGCTAAAATACGTAACAGGTCCTGTTTGTTTTTATCCATCGAAATATCAAGAGCATTGACATGATCACCTTCATGCACTTCTAATTGCGCAAGTAACTGAATATCGCGCTTGACGCCCGTCACTAAAACAGAGTCGATAGACTCTGCACGGCGAAGCTGCAATAAGGCGCAGATACCATCAGCATCGCCATTAAAAACATCGTAAACTTTCATTAAACTTCCTTTCTTAACTAATTAATTAACGATAACAGGGATTAGTGGTTAGGGAAACCATCGCTGCGTTAAGAATGTGTAGAATTAAAAAGTGTTTAGTGCCCGCGGTTTTGAAATGAGCTATAAACGCGTTGACTCAGCTCATTGCAATTCGTGAATCAATGACTCTAATGCAACTAATGGATGAGGAGACTGAGTGATCGGCCTACCAATCACCAAGTAGTGACTGCCTTGGTCAAGAGCCTGGCGCGCAGAAAGTGTTCTTCGCTGGTCATCGCCCACCGCCGAGGCGGGACGAATACCGGGTGTAACTAAAGTAAATGACTCGCCGAAGTCATGACGTAATTGCTTCGCCTCTTGCGCCGAACAAACAACACCCTCTAATCCCGATTCTTTTGCAAGCAGCGCCAATGCCGTCACCTGCTCGGTTAGCGGTCGCAACACGCCAGTCGAGGCTATATCTTTGTCTGTCATACTGGTCAAGACAGTGACCGCAATCAATTGCGTTGATGCATTCAGTTCGTTAATGGCCGCTTTAGCAGACTTCATCATACGCTGACCACCAGCGGCATGAACATTAGTCATCCAAACACCCTTAGCAGCGATAACCGCGATCGCCTTTGCTACGGTAGTGGGTATATCATGAAACTTAAGATCAAGAAAAACCTCATACCCTTTGTCATGCAGCATATCAATCACAGCCATACCACAAGCAGTAAATAACTCTTTACCCACCTTGGCACGACATAAAGTCGGTGATAATTGCTCTGCAAGCAGCGTGGCACTGGTCATATCTCCGCAATCAAATGCGACGATAATTGGGCTGGCCTGATGGTCTTGATTTGTCATAATCATTTCTTCTCTTAAAACTTGTTATCTATCTGACCAATAATACCTCTACATGGCTCTCAATGATGGACTATGTATGCTGAATAATCTTTACCAGTTATTCAATTCACTGTTTCTTAAGCTCGACATTTGATCCCATTTTTTACAGCTAGGGCATCGCCAGTGCAATTGGCGACCGGAAAAACCGCAATTAATACAACGATAATTAAATCGCTTCTCAAGCAATTTCTGCAAAAGATCATGAAGGTTGCGCACTTCATTCGCTACCTCTCCGGTCAAACTCGGCAGGCGTAAGGCGATTAATTTATTTAATCCGACTAATGACGGATTGTCGTGCAAATACTTGACCAACATATCAAAGGCGAGAGCAGATGATTGTGAATTACAATCTGCTCGAGCCAATTGCTGATCAACCGCAAAAAGCAATCCTTGGACCGGCATTTGATTGACCAACTTATGGTTAATATCATAAATAAAACGCTCAAAACCATTATCGCCATAAGCACCCTCATAGGCGTTCAATAAATCTGGCAGCAGGTCGGCGATAAAATCCGAGTTTTCGCTAATGGCTTTATTAAGTACTTTTAACGCCGGCTTATACTGCCCTGTCTGATTGTGAAACCGACCCAGCAGTAAAGATGCTCGCAATGAACTCTTATCAACGATTAACGCCTGTTGTAAGTTTCTCTTACAGCCAGCCTCATTTCCCTTCTGCCTATCTTCTTCAGCCAACTCACAATGAAAATGCGCAATCATTTTCATCATAGGCAATCGCTTATTATTGGTTGATTTGAAAAACCGACTGCCTAACAAGGCTTCACCAAGACGAATCGCTTGCTCCCATTCACGCTCATCTTGATAAATATCCAATAAAAAGCGCTGTGCCGTATTGCCTAATTCCGCTGACTCAGCGATCACTTCTTTAAGCAGAATTTCAGCTCTATCAAGTAAACCAGCAGCCATAAAATCTCTGCCCAGCTCGAGATGAATCTGGTGCTGCTGAGTATTATCAAGTAAAGGGCGGGCTAATAAGTTTTGATGGATGCGGATAGCGCGATCAACTTGACCCTGTTTACGCATTAACTTCCCTAACGCTAAATGAGTCTCTAGGGTATTTTTATTAACGTCTAAGGAATCAACAAATGCGTCGACTGCTTTATCAGGCTGTTCATTTAATAAATAATTTAAGCCTTGAAAATAACTTTTACTGGCATATGGTATAAACTCTGTCGACTGATTTTTTTTCATCGAAAGACGACCTAAGTAAAAACCGATCGCAATCGCTAAGGTTATTATAATGATCGAGGCAAAATCCTGCATAAGTTAAGGTGCTTCGCCAGTAATCAATTGTGAGGTGGTACGCAAACGTTTTTCTGCACTTATACGAGCCCGTCGTTCTTTGAAAAGTAACCAACTAGACACCAACAAACCCAACAAACCACCACTTATAAAAAAACCAATCAAACTGTATGAAATTGCCATGGCGGGTAATTGCTTAATCAGCAGATCAACTTCAATAATCGTAGGGTTACGCGCGATAAAGGCAGCACACAGCAAAACGATGGTGCTAACCACAATAATTAAGAATAAAGATTTTACGATCCGCATAAGCACGTCAGTGATAAAGTTAATTCAAGGGGCATTATACCCTGTTGAAGGTAGATTATATTACCGAAGCGAAAAAAATGGATCACCAATCTCCACTACCACTTTATTTAGTGGTAGCGTGATTAAAAGCCTGTAGCACTTAGGAACTGAAATACGTCGATTGAAAGCGGTGCAGACTAGCATTGACTCGGTCTCGCATCTCTTTACCCGGCTTAAAATGCGGGACATGCTTACCTGAAAGTTGAACTTGCTCACCGGTCTTAGGGTTGCGACCCGTTCGTGCCGCACGGTAATGTAAACTGAAACTACCAAATCCGCGAATCTCGATGCGATTACCTGCAGCTAAGCCATTGACCATTTGATCAATAACACACTTAATTGCCAGCTCCACGTCTTTGGTTGAAAGCTGTGCTTGACGAGTAGCGATCCTTTCAATTAATTCTGACTTAGTCATGATATGGCCCTAAATGAAAAAAAGTTAGCAAACGGGAAAAATCCTATAAGATCAGTGTATTAGTATAGTCAAGGATAGCATCTGTTCCAGCCTCAATAGGCTAGATTTTGTAACAAAGTACTTTAAAAAAAACCTAACCAATTGATATTAATGAAAAAATAATATCGAATCGGTGAGAAATATGAGTAAAAAGAATGGATTACCGCCAAAAAGACCTATTTTTTGGCGGTAATTTAAAGGGCCAAGGCGCAATAAACGCTTATTTATCGTCCATTTTTGCTTTAATTAGATCACCAATAGTCGTGGCTGTTGCCGCAGGCGCCGGCTCTGCATCGCGGTGCTGACGCATAGCCTCCTGCTCTTGATCAGCATCTTTGGCTTTCAATGAAAGACTCAAAGTGCGATTTTTACGATCGACATTCAAAACCTTCAATTCAAGCTCTTGGCCTTCTTTCAATACGGTTTTAGCATCTTCAACTTTATCGCGAGAAATTTCAGACGCTTTCAAGATACCTTCAATGTCATCACCTAAGTCAATTACAGCGGCTTTAATATCCACTGATTTGACAGTGCCCTTAACAATTTTACCTTTGTCGTTATCCGCAACAAATTCCGAGAATGGATCTTCCTCTAATTGTTTTACGCCTAATGAGATGCGCTCTCTTTCGGAGTCAATAGCTAAGATAACAGTTTCTATCTCATCACCCTTATTGTAAGAACGAACAGCCTCTTCACCGGCTTCAGTCCATGAGATATCCGACAGGTGAACTAAGCCATCAATATTGCCTGTTAATCCAATAAAGATACCGAAGTCAGTGATGGATTTAATGGTGCCCGAGATCTTGTCACCTTTTGCATGCTCAGAACCGAAGGCATCCCAAGGATTTTGTTGGCATTGCTTAATCCCCAAAGAAATTCGACGACGCTCCTCATCAATATCAAGAATCATCACATCCACTTCATCACCTAAGTTGACGATCTTAGAGGGATGAACATTTTTGTTGGTCCAGTCCATTTCAGAAACGTGAACCAAACCTTCAACACCCGTCTCAAGCTCGGCAAAACAACCATAATCTGTCAGGTTAGTGATTACTCCCTTAACAATGGTGTTTTGTGGGTAGCGACCTTTAATATCGCCCCATGGATCTTCACCTAATTGTTTCAAGCCCAGAGAAACCCGGTTTTTCTCGCGATCAAACTTCAAGACTTTAACTTCTATTTCGTCGCCAACATTGACGATCTCACTCGGATGCTTGATACGCTTCCAAGCCATATCAGTAATGTGAAGTAGACCATCAATTCCGCCGAGATCAACGAAAGCACCGTAGTCAGTTAGATTTTTAACCACACCGGTGACACGTTGGCCCTCCTCAAGATTCTCAAGTAACTGATCACGCTCAACACTGTTCGCTTGTTCCATGACGGCACGACGAGAAACCACGACATTATTTCGTTTTTCGTCAAGCTTGATGACTTTTAATTCTAACGGCTTGCCTTCAAGGTGACT
>CENX01029424.1_pt1 | contig 10477 bp, 10 predicted proteins | sample 361321 | NCBI WGS metagenome assembly CENX01 (sample SAMEA2619678, study PRJEB7988) | marine metagenome | isolation source: saline water (ENVO:00002010), including | reverse complement strand
AAAGAAGTTTGGTCAATTCCAAATGCTGTCGTTTTTCATAAAAATGCAGTTACATTGCCTATGTTCTCTAAAAGAAAACAATATCTCAATCACAGGAATTCTTTACTTATGGTTCTTACAAACTTTAGCTTGCCTTTAACGTTATATGTGGGGCCAATAAGATTTTCCTTAGAATTTGTAGCAATTCTTTATTCATTGATCTATTTAGATTTAAAACATTTTTTTGGAATAGTGCATGCATTGTTTTGGATATTTCTTCACCCGCATGTAATTTTTAGAAGAAGAAAACTAGTTAAAAAAATTCGCAGAATTGAAGATAAACGTATCTTGCGACATATGTATTGGGGCAGTATAGTTTTTGACTATTATTTAAGAAAAAAAACATTATCATCTGATATTATATCTGAGTAGCCTAACTATGGCCATAAAATCTGATCAAGAAAAGTTAATATTTTATTCTATGGAAGGAGAAAGCCTAAAGAAGCTTCATATATACGAAAGTGGAGTTTCAGCAGGGTTTCCATCTCCAGCGGATGATTATCTTGATGTGGATCTAAATTTGCATCGCTATCTTGTAAAACACCCAGCGGCAACCTTCTTTATCATTGCGAAAGGTCATTCAATGGAAAAAGCTGGTATCAGCGATAATGATTTGTTGGTAGTAGATAAATCGCTAGACCCAAAGAATAACGATATAGTGGTTGCAGCAGTCAATGGTGAATTTACCGTTAAGCGCTATATTAAAAAAAATAACCACATATGCCTCAGAGCTGAAGGATTATCTGATGATTATCCAGATATCAATATAACCGAATCCATTCAATTTGAAGTATGGGGCATCGTTACTCATACCATTCATAGCAACCGATGATTGCATTAGCAGATTGTAACAATTTTTACGCTTCATGTGAGCGTGTTTTTAATCCAGCATTAGAAAATAAACCTATCGTAGTTTTATCAAATAATGATGGTTGTATCATTGCGAGAAGTAATGAAGCAAAATCTCTAGGAATCAAAATGGGAGAGCCAGTATTTAAAGCAAGGAAGATAATAGAGGATAACAATGTGAATGTATTCTCAACAAATTTTGCTCTTTATGGCGATATGTCAAATCGTGTAATGTCGATGCTTGCCGATGCTGCCCCTGAAATTGAGATATATAGTATAGATGAAGCCTTTATTGATTTTACAGGTATTAAAAATCCTTTTGGTTTTGCAGGTGAATTAAAAAATGATATTAGAAAATCAACAGGAATTCCAGTTTCAATTGGAATTGGCCCAACTAAGACACTGGCTAAAATTGCCAATCATGTTGCAAAGAAAAAAACAGACAGTGGGATATTTTGTTTAGATAGCCAAGTGAAAATTGGTCAGATACTAAAAGAGATTTCAGTGTCTGATATATGGGGGATAGGTTCGCGATATTCTAACATGTTGTATGGACAAAATATTCGAACAGCGCATGATTTTATAAAATTAGACGAGCAATGGGTTTTAGAAAAAATGACCATTGTTGGTTTAAAAACCTTGCAAGAATTAAGGGAGCACAAACATTTTGAATTGGATACAAACCCGACCTGGAAAAAGAATATTTGCACCTCAAGGTCGTTTGGGGTAAAAGCTAAAAAACTTAAAGATCTTAAAGAAGCCATTACAAGTCATTCTGTTAGGTGCGCTGAAAAACTAAGGATGCAAAATGCTTGTGCGCGATACATAAGTGTTTTGATAAAGACAGATCCATTCAATGACAAGGAGAGGTATTATTACGGCTATAGATCTGTGAGTTTTAATTCTCCAACCAATGACACCATTCGCATAGTCCAGGCTGCGAATGATCTGCTTAAGTGTATATACAAGCAAGGTTTGACATACAAAAAAGCAGGGGTGATTGTTGGAGATATTGTTCCACAAGACAGAGTGCAAATAGATCTCTTTGAAAATTTAGAAAATAATTTAGAAATAAATAGTCTTCATAAGGCGGTAGATAAAATCAATCGATCGCTGGGAAGAGACAAGGTCCAAATTTTAGGTCAAGGGCTTATATCTAAATGGGGAATAAAAAGAGAAAAATTGTCCCCTTGCTATACAACTAGATGGGAAGATATTTTAAAAGTTCGCTGTTAAATGACATTCAACGAAAAATGCTACGATCTAATATCACAAATTCCAGCAGGAAGCATTTCAACATACAAAGAAGTTGCTAAAGCTTTGAACACCAAAGCATACCGCGCAGTAGGAAGCGCAATGGCAAAGAATCCAAATCCAATTATTGTTCCTTGCCATAGAGTAATTAAAAGCAATGGAGATGTTGGACTTTTTTCATACAAAGAGGGAACCAAGACAAAAATTACCTTATTGCAAAAGGAAGGCATAGATATAGCAGGAGAGAAAGTAATAGGCTTTAAAAATAAATTATTTAGGTTTTCATCTAGAATTTGATTTGAATAGATAAATGTCTTTGTGGTTTGGATCCATAATAGCTAACTGTTCTAAGATCTTATTCTGACCAAGAATTTGAAGATTATTTGCAAGTTCTCGATGATGAGCATTTAAAAAGTACAGAGTGCGTCCAGTAGGAAATTGACGGAATACTTTTTCAAGACCATTCATCATGATTGAATATTCTTCAAGAGCTTGGTCTGGTTTTCCGTTATTAAAAAGTTCTGTTGCAACATAGTATGCAAATCGAGCTTCGCGCAACCCCTTGTTGTCGTATATCTCTTTAAGAAGTTGTATTCTATTATTCCATCCTTTTGAAAAATCTGAAGAAACTCCTCTTAAGGCTATTTCCCTTGCTATATCAAAATTGTAGTTTCCACCAAAAAAATCATATGTATCAACATAATAAGCTATACTCAAATGAGCATAAAAGGCCAAAAGACTTCCTAGCGGATTGAAGATCACTGGGTCAAAATATAAAGTGCCGCCACTATTATAGTTAAATTGTAGTGACTTATCGAAAAATCTGATGTCCGCACCATCGCTAATAAGAATTTGAGCATGAAAGGTTTCAAGTCCGCCCTTCTGTGATGAGTTTTGAAAGACCAATGAAATATTTAAAGCTACATTTAGATCTCTGTAATCATCATTCCATGCATTACTTGAGAAAAATCTAGAAATATCATTTTTTATTTGAGCAATTTTCTGCCTCTCAGAGCTCCTGAGCAATCTATCATCTACGGTAACGTTTATTTTTCCAAATTGTGCTAATGCTAGATTGATTGTAAAAAAGTATGATAAGACTATTCTCATAAAAAGAAGATAAGAGATTTTTATCTTAAAAAAAAAGTCTACATCAATTAACGAATTTTCATTTGATCTTTATTAATTTGGATAATGACTAATATCCAAAATCTATTAGATAAACAACCCTTTGTAAAGTCTCTTATGGTTAAGATAGGTGAAATTGCTAGCAAGCAAAATAAAAATGCTTATGCTGTTGGAGGTGCAGTCAGGGACGTTTTTATAGGTAAGGAATTAAAAGAAATTGATATTATGGTAATTGGAGATGGTATTGAATTTGCTCAATTAGTAGCTAAGCAAATGGGAATTCCTAAGATCGTTCCTTTCCATCGATTTTCAACTGCCCATATTCCATCAAGGCCAATACCTATTGAGATTGCAGCTGCAAGGCAAGAAACATATTCAAAAGACTCCAGAAAGCCCAATAAAGTCACCTATACAAATCTTGAAGGCGATTTATTAAGAAGGGATTTTACTGTTAATGCCATGGCAATGGACCTTTTGCCAGAAAATTTTGGAAATCTTTATGATCCCCAAAATGGTTTGAAGGACCTATTATCGAAACAATTGATTACCCCGATGGACCCAGATGAAACTTTTTCAGACGATCCAATTCGCATGATGAGAGCTGCATACTTTTCATCAAAATTAAACTTAAAGATTGATAATGATTGTTATGAATCCATGTCAAGGCAAGCAGAAAGAATCAAAATAGTTTCGCAAGAAAGGATAACAACCGAGCTTACAAAGATCTTGTCAACCGCAAAGCCCTCTGTAGGAATTAAAATTCTTCAAGAAATAGGTTTGATGAAACATATTTTTCCGGAGATACACGTCATGTACGGGATGGAGCAAACGAAGGAATGGAAGCATAAAGATGTTTTCTTTCACACAATGGAAGTTGTTGATAATGCGGCAAAATTATCAAAAAAAATGAAATTACGTTTTGCGGCATTAGTGCATGATATTGCCAAGCCCCCGACTCGAAGAGTCGACCCAAAAAAAGGATACACGTTTCATGGGCATGATGCTGTTGGAGAAAGAATGCTGAACAAGGTTGCCAGGAGAATGAAACTATCCAATTCTCTTAAGGATTATTTGAAAAAATTGACATTACTTCATCTCAGACCTATTGCTTTAGCAAAAAAAATCATCACAGATTCAGCAGTGAGAAGAGTTATGGTAGCTGCAGGGGATGATCTTGATGATCTATTAACTTTGTGTAGAGCTGACATTACTACTAAGAATCCAAAAAAGGTTAGAAAGTATATGAAAAACTTTGAGCTTGTGGAAGAAAGAATGAGCGATGTGCATGAAAGAGATTCAATGAAAAAGTTTCAATCTCCCATAAGAGGCGATGAAATAATGAAGGTGTGCGGTTTAAATGAAGGCAAGATCGTTGGTTTAATAAAAACAGACATTGAAAATGCTATTTTAGATGGAAAAATCGATAATAACTACGATGCTGCAAATACCTATTTTATGAAGATTAAAGATTCTTATTTGGGTAAACCCTAGAAAAGAAATAAGTAATTTTGAGTTATTAATTTGTTAAATTCTTCCTTGCCTAAATAATCTTCATGAAACAATTCAAAAACTTTAAAGTTCAATAATTATGTTAGCTGCAATCATCAATGTAATTACTTCTCCAAAGGATGGTTTTGATTATATTTTAAAATCATTGAATTGGAGGCATGCTTTTGTACCTATCTTTATTCTTTGTTTGCTAAATATTTTTTCAGGCTTAGTAATGGAAGAAGAAGTAAAGGTTATGAATTTTGAAAGAGCAAGTGAATGGATAAATAATTCTGAAAGAATGACCGATGAACAAAAAGATCAAGCCATTAAAGGGATGGAAGATAGGATGAATGCAAACTCGAGCTTAATGGGTAGAGTTTTTATATCTGATTCTATTCCACCTACATTTGGATCTTTTCCTCAATGGCCTATTAGAATATTTTTTTGGTCTATTTTCTCACTTTTCATTGGCAATCTTCTCCTCGGAGGAGGCATTTCTTTGAGTACTATTTTTACTATTTCATCCTTTGGATACCTTGCATCAGTTTTAGAGTATATTTTTAAAACAGGCTATCAATTCATCACAGGAGACTTGATGTTTTTCACAGGATTAGGTGTATTGAACTTTGGTAACCAAGGAGGGTTTATTAATAGCTTTTTAACAGGAATAGATGTATTTGCCTTTTGGAGAGTCTATTTAATCGCTGTCGGGTTCAGTCTCGCTTATAAAAAACCATTTAATTTTGCTTTAGGTATCCTTAGTGGATTATGGCTATTTGGTTTGATATTCTTTTCAGCATTAGGAGCATTTTTTGCAAACATGTTCGCTTAAAAAGTGTAAAAAACTCCTTTTGCTCGTTTTAATCTCTCTCAATTTCACTGAAGCACAATCATTTAGCCTTGATGATGCTGTTAGGATTGCTTTGAAAAACAAAGAAGCCTTGAAAGCATCAGCGTTAGACCTTGCCACCTCAAAGCAAAATATAAAAGAGTCATACAGTTCTATTTTGCCTTCCATGCGATTAGCAAGCAGTTTAAGCGAGTCAAGATTTCCTAAACAACTTGGAGGGTTCAACCAAGCTTCCGGGGAAATAATTACTAGCGAAATAAATAGCATTAAAAGTTCATCCTCCAGCATTTCTCTAAGTCAAAATATTTATGATGGTGGAATTTGGTGGAATACTATTCGCCAAGCTAAAAACAGCTTCAGAATCTCTGAACAATTTGATCGTCAAATCAAGACCACCATCATTAACAATGTTCACATTGCATATTTTGATTATTTAAAGGCAGCTCAGCTTTTGGATGTTGCTCGCTCGAATCTTATGAGTTCCCAGCAGCAGTTAGCTTTGGTTCAAAGACAATTCGAGCTTGGTTCTGCCAAAAAAACAGATCTGTTAAAAGCGGAGGTCCGTTTTGGCCAATCAAGGATTGATGTTATCAACAATGATGCTGTTTTGCAAAACGCTTATAGAAATTTAAAAAATTCGATTGGACTAACAGATAGCGGTTCTGATTTTACAATACAAGATATCGATGCCCCTCTAGATATTGTTCCAGAATTTGATACAGGATTTGAGCTAGTTCAAAAGTTCAATCCAAGTGTTAAAGCCAAACAATATCAGATTTTAGGCGCCAAGCTAAATACAAAGATAACCAAAGGTTCTCGCTTGCCTCGTATCAGCGCTTCTGCAAGCATATCAGGCTCTGCAGAAAATTTATCCGATGCTTTCTCTAACACATACAATGATCAAAGCAGATCAAATGCAAACCTCTCTATCTCGCTTCCGATTTATTCAGGTAATAGTATATCAACAAGAATTCAAAAAGCTAAAATAGCCGTTAATAGACAGGAGTCTGAATATTTAACACAATTGCAAGACCTGTCAGTTCAATTGAAAAGTTTTTTAGATCGTCTAAACAATTTTAAAGAGATCATTCCAATCAATGAAACAGTGCTGGAATCAGCTGAAGAGGATTTAAAGCTTTCTCAGGTACGATATGCACAAGGATCAACCACTTTACTTGAGGTCTTGAATGCTCAAGTTTCAGTTGTTCAGGCGAGATCATCTTTAGTGCGCTTGAAATACGATGCCTTTATTCAGCAAACAGCTTTAAAAGCCCTTTTGGGCACTCTAGATAATGAGAATGAAGAAAACTAGGAGTCATTGTGGCAAAAAAATCAAAAAGTAAAAAGAGAATATTTATCATTGGTGGCATTATAGCATTCTTGAGCGTTATTGTTTTAGCTAATATATTTCGTGATGATGTTAAAGCTCTGGAAGTAGACACGGAATTGGTTTCACTGCGTACTGTTGTCCAGAAAGTTAACGCTAGCGGCACTATACAGCCTGAAACAGAAGTTAAAATAAGTGCCGAATCCACAGCATTCATTGATTCTATTACAGTTAAAGAAGGTGACAGAGTCTTTAAAGGACAACATCTCATATCGCTCGATAGAAAAAGAATTCTTTCAAATTATAATTCGGCTTCCTCATCCGTTAGATCTGCGCAAGCAAGATTAAAACAAGAGCTTGCTAGTAAAAAACGAGTTGAATCAATGTATGAACAAAACCTTGCTTCAGATCAAGAGCTTGAAGCTGTGCAAGCATCTTACGAGATTGCAAATAGCCAACTCGAGCAGGCGAAAGCTAACTTAGATTCAAGAAAAGATGAGCTCGATAAGGCAAGAATAATGTCACCACAAGATGGTATTGTAACAAGGATTTACAAAGAGGTTGGTGAGATGGCAGTAGGAGGAATGTTCCAAGCAGATAATCTAATGATCATTGCCGATCTCTCTAGGATGGAAGTTATTATTGATGTAAATGAAAATGATGTGGTTTCGGTATCCATTGGAGATACGACGGAAATTGAAATAGATGCATTTACTGATACATTATTCTATGGGGTAGTAAGTGAAATAGCTCATATGTCTGAAGTTGCTGGAATGGGCTCACAACAACAAGTAACCAACTTTCAAGTAAAAGTAAGAATGTTGAATGTGCCGAAAGGAACTCGGCCTGGGATGAGCGCTACTGCCGATATAATTACAGAAAAAAAAGAGAATATCCTATCCATTCCAATTCAAAGTTTAACAGCCCGAAAAGATTCTGATGAGATGGTTTTTTTAGTAAGTGATAAAATGTTAGCTAAAGATAGTGATGAAGGTAAACCTAGCGTCAAAAAAGTAAAAAAAGGAATGAAATTTGTTCATTCGACCCCAGTAAAGGTTGGCATATCAAGTGAAACACATTATGAAATAAAATCTGGAATTCTCGAAGGCGATAGGATTGTAACAGGCAGTTTTAAAGCAATCAGCAAAGATTTGGAGCATAACTCTGCGGTAGAGTTCTCCGATAAGACTAAAAAGAAAAATACCAAATAGGAATTAGATTTGCCTGGTCTTATTTCCCTCAAAAAAATAAAAAGACATTATGATGTTGGCGGCGAGAAGGTTCGCGCCTTAGATGGAGTTGACTTAACTATCAATCAAAATGAATATATTTCAATTATGGGTCCTTCTGGTTCTGGAAAATCAACTTTAATGAATATGATTGGATGTCTAGATACTCCAACAGAAGGCACCTATGAGTTTGAAGGTGAATTAGTTCATGAGATGGATGATGATCAGCTAGCATCTATTCGCAATAGGAAAATTGGTTTTGTCTTTCAGACGTTTAATTTGCTTCCAAAAGCAACTGCTCTTAGAAATGTAGAAGTTCCGCTTATCTATTCAAATATTTCGAAATCAAAGCGATTAAAAATGGCAAGTGACTCTTTAATATCTGTGGGATTAGAAGATAGGCTTGATCACAAACCAAATGAGCTTTCAGGAGGTCAGAGGCAAAGAGTGGCAATTGCCCGTGCTTTAGTCAATAATCCTTCAATCATTTTAGCCGATGAGCCTACAGGCAATCTCGATTCAAAAAGTGGAATCGAGATTATGAAGATCTTACATGAATTATATACTAACGGAAATACTATTATTTTGGTAACGCATGAAGAGGATATTGCAATGCATGCCAAAAGAATTATCACCATCTTTGATGGTAAGATTAAAGAAGATAAGATTAATAAGAAAATGACTAAGGCTCTGTAATGCTTTCACTTTTATCTGAAAGTATAAAAATTGCAATTAGCTCTATTATTTCTAATAAAACAAGATCCTTGCTAACTGGATTAAGTATTATTATAGGAATTTCGACCGTCACTTTGATGGGGACATTGATTTCAGGGCTTGACAGAGGATTTGATAGAAGTATGGATTTTTTAGGAAAGGATGTTCTCTCAATAAGTCGCTGGGAGTGGTTTGGAAATCTGGAGTGGTGGGAGGTCAGAAATCGCCCTAGAATAAAGATAGACTATATTGATAAAATCAAGGAAAGATCAAAGTATGCTGAAGCGGTAGCGCCAGTTTTACAAAGAGGCGCAAGTTTATCTAAAGGTGATTTAGGTGCAAGATCTCAAATTTTTGGGACGACACCTGATTATTTAAAAACCACTAATTATGGTGTAGCTGAAGGAAGATTTTTTACAAAAGGTGAAGATAGGTCTGGTGCGAGAGTTGCGCTACTTGGTAGTGATGTTGCCGAAAATCTATTTCCAAATCAAGATCCAATTGGAAAATATTTTAAAATCGATGGAATTAGATTTAAAGCATTAGGCGTAATGGAAAAGCAGGGTAAATTTTTAGGATTATTTAGTTTTGACACACAAGTCATTATTCCATCAGGAACCTCGCAAAGACTATTTTCCAAAAGGGGATTTCTGCGTATCAGCGTTAAAGTTCCAGAAGATAAAATTTCAGAATCCAAGGATGAGATCTATGGTATCATGCGTCAAATAAGGGGATTAAAACCTAAAGAAAAAGACGATTTTGCAGTTAATCAAACAGAAGCGTTTGAAAGTACTTATAATCAGATAAAATTTGCAATTGGCGGTGTAGGAATATTTATAACAGTTCTATCTTTGGTTGTAGGTGGCATTGGGATAATGAATATCATGTTTGTTTCTGTCAAAGAGCGAACAAAAGAGATTGGGGTAAGAAAAGCCATTGGTGCAACGCGAAATATGATTTTAACACAATTTTTAATGGAAGCGATCATGATTTGTGTTATTGGTGGGGTAATTGGACTATCATTTGCTGCAGTACTCAGTTTGATCATAAATCAGTTTTTTCCTTCTACAATGCCAATTTGGCTTGCTATAACGTCTATATCTTTGAGTGTTTTTGTCGGTGTAATTGCAGGAGTAGTACCATCTTACAGGGCTGCAGGATTGGACCCTATTGACGCATTAAGATACGAGTAAAAACTTATGATCGGTAAAAGTCAAATCAAAAGCTTGCTAAGGGAAAGTATTCGTATGACCATGGACGCTATCAAAGAAAATAAGCTTCGATCTATATTGACACTATTGGGAATATCTGTTGGAATATTTTCAGTAATAAGTGTTATGACAGCAATTAAAACCTTAGAAAGCTCTATTGAAAGCGGTTTAAATGTTTTTGGAACAAATACTTTTATGATAGCCAAAGATCCTGCCATTCAATTTGGAAGAAATGAAAAATATAGAAATAGAAAGGTTATTAACCTTGATCAATATCTTGCTTTAAAGGATAGAGCAAGATTGCCAATATTAGTTAGTGCTGGCGCGAATACAAATGATGTCAGATTAGTAAGTTATAAAGATAAGAAAACTAAACAGACACCTG
>CENX01040199.1_pt1 | contig 10483 bp, 7 predicted proteins | sample 361321 | NCBI WGS metagenome assembly CENX01 (sample SAMEA2619678, study PRJEB7988) | marine metagenome | isolation source: saline water (ENVO:00002010), including | reverse complement strand
TAATCTCATTTGAAATTGAAACTATAGTATCGTTTTTAATATGAATATTTCCTTTAATTAACTTACCAGTTCTTACGTCAAGAATATTCTCAGGAATTAAAACCAACTCATTTGAAAAGGAAACCACCGTAAATAAAAATAAAGGAAATAAATACCATTTACATAAAATTTTCATAGAGTAATTTTGCCACATAAAGAAAAGATATAATGTTTATATTGAGATAATTTATTTTTTCTTTTTCTTAATAGCTTTCTTGAGTTTATTACCATCTGATTTAGACATCATTACAGCAATATCGCCTCTTGATATATTACCTTCGAGAATCTTTGCGATAGTAAACTTGCCTTTTGGTTCTGTAACTTCAATTGCGCCAATATACTCTTCTTCTGCTCCTAATATTTCACCAGTATCAGGGTCCATAAATCCTTCACCAAGAGCTATTATTTTTAAATAGCAGGATTTTGGGTTACCAAATGAGCATTTGTTTAGCAGGGAAGATCCATAATTAAGGTAAACGGTTTCATCTTTTACATTTACAACCTTAATCGGGAAGATATTAAGAGATATCTTTCCAGCAATACTATTCGCAGCAATCCTTTGAACAGAACTTAGCGGATCTGCTTCACCTCCACCCATACTTCTTCCATCAATATTAAAAGCGGAGCCTACAGATGATTCAACTTCAACAGTTTCTGAAATCTTTATACTTCCAGTTGTAACGTCAACAACTCTGATATCAACTGACATTACAGCGTCAGCTGAAGCAGAACTAAAATCACCCAAATTCATTTCATTTTCTTCTACACCTAACTTTGTAATGGAACCATAAACCAAATAATCAACTCCTGAAATTCCCCCTATTTCTCCACTTCCTTGAATAATTCCACCAGCTGACAACGATTGTTCACCTATAAGATCTCCAATTCTAGATCTTTCAATTAATTCAAATTTATTTGTATTAGCTAATGCTGACTCTAACATAGCTTGAAATGAATTAACATTTCCGCCAACAGATGACTGCATGTCACCAATACCAATAACAGGTTTGCTTGATTGAGCAACTGTCTCAAAACTTAATATTAATATATTAATTAAAAAAACTGTTTTGAAAAATTTCATATCCTCTCCTTTTTTTTATAAAATTAAAGCTCTTTTCCTAATTTCTCTCTTTGAGTATTATTTTTAGATGTTACATTGTTTGTAATATCAAACCTTACTAGCTCGCCTCCTTTAGGTATTTCTCCTTCAACAAGTTGCGCTTTTGAAAAATTTTCAAGAACTTCAGATATTTGTAACTTACTAATAGTTTTTTCTGTAGATCCTAATTTTAGACCAGTATCAGGGTCTACAAAAACTGAACCTTGCTTAATCACACGAACAATATCACCTGTGCTTATAATTGCACTTCCATAATTAAGATAGCCACAGCAATTATTAGTTTCATCTTCCCATGTAATTAACCTAATTGGGAATATTGATTCAGCTATTAGTGCTGCAGAAGACTTGGCAGCAGATCTTTGAATATCAGACAACGGATCGGCTAGATTATCGGCTATACCGAATGAATTTGTGCTTGTTCCAGACCCAGTCTCAAGAGCAATATCAACAGTTTCTGCTTTAATTATCTCACCATTTAATACATCAACAACTTTAAGATCAACTCCAAATTCAGCAATAATCTTGGTTACTGAAACACCACTTGTTTGGATCTTTTTAGTTTTTGAGCCAAATTTTGTAATTGATCCATAAACTATATAATCAACACCTCCAACATTCATTTTTGTATTATTATTAGAGAATTCACCTTGAAGAATTTGTTCTGATAAGATCTCATCTATTCTATTTCTTTCAATTATTTTAAAACGTTTAGTTTGCACAAGTTGAGTTTCAAGCATTGTTTGAAAGTTTTGAGATTTTGAATTTTTATAATCAAGCCAAGATTGACTATCAACAGATGATTTAATTTCAGTAATTGCAATAACAGGAAGCTCTTGTGAAAATATTTGTAAATTAAATATAAGTAGGAAAGGTAAAATCGTCTTACAAAACTTAATTTTATATGTTTGTATAATAAACATAGTAACAATTTATCAAAATATTATTAAATTGTCATTAGGCTAAATAATATCTAAACATATCAATCAGTTAATTAAGTTATTGTTTTAAAAAAGCTTGAGGCAACAAATCAACTATTTCAAGATATTAGGTTATATATTTAAAGTATTCTTTATTATTATTTATCTACAAGAAATTGCTTATAAAAAAATCAATTAGGATTAAACTGCTTATCTAAAATTGATGCGGATACAGTTACCCCATTTTGAAATTTATTTACTTGGTTTACGATCTCATTAGTTAAACTTATGTTGGAGATATTATTTTCTTCACTAATATCCTCTATTAAATTAAAAAGTAAAGGTATCTCATGTTCATTTCTAACCGGAGGCATTCCATATGCACCCTTAGTGATAAAATGAATTTTATGATCCTTGTATCTATATGCTCTCAATTCAGAACCAACATAATAAGGAATAAAATCACGGGGACTTGAATCTTTTCCAATAAGAGATTGTTTTAAATCAAAACTATCTTCTGGATTATGTGCATGTTCGATATCTGCTAAAGATAAAACCGTTTTAAAAATATCGGTCTGTGATCCAATGTCATTATTAATGCCTGGTTGAATATTTGGTCCTTTAAAAAAAGTCATAACACGCATGCCGCCTTCAAAAGTTGTTCCTTTTCCAGATTTTAAAGGTAAAGCTTTTCCTCCATGAGTTCCATAAAGTAACCATGGACCATTATCACTAGTAAAGATAATATAAGTATCATTCTCAATACCAATATCTTTTACTTTTTTAACTATTTGACCTAAGCTCCAGTCTATTTCTTCTAAAACATCCCCATAAATTCCTAATCGACTTTCTTCAATGAATTCTTTAGATCTAAATAACGGTACGTGAGGCATGCTATGAGATAAAAATACAAAAAAGCTCTTGTTTTCTGCAATAGATCTATCTATAAAATCTACAGCATTTTCAGTAAACATTTTGGTTGAAAGATTTTGATCTGTAGGCCTTTCGATAATTCCGTCCTGATATTTTTGATTTATATTTTTTTGACTTTTTACTAAGGGTACATTCCAATCCTGTATATCGGGATTAAAGATCTTCTCTCTTATAATTGGCTGAATATCAGCGTATCTTTTTGCTGCTAATTCAGGGTTTTGAAGCAGTTCTTCCAAAGTCAATCCATCAACTTCCCAATCCATATCATTAGAATATGGGATACCAACCCACTCATCAAAACCATGTCTTGTAGGTAGAAATTCATCTTTATCACCAAGATGCCATTTACCAAAAATTGCTGTTTTATATCCATTTGATTTAAGAACTTCAGCTATTGTGATTTCTTCTTTTGGTATTCCCGTTGAACTTCCTGGAAAAAAAACTTGTATTTGATCTCCATATAAACCAGTTCTAATTGGAAGTCGTCCTGTCAGAAGAGCAGATCTACTTGGAGTGCAAACTGATGAAGATGAATAAAAATTTGTCCATATTTGGGAATCTTTTGTAAATTCATCAATGTGAGGTGTATTTAATAATTCATCTTGATACATGCCGATATCTGAATATCCCAAATCATCAAGATATATTATGACAAAATTTGGTTTATTGCTTTCAACCCAAAATGTGCAAAGAAGCAAAACGAAAATAGAAATGTATTTGTGCATTTGTATATTTTAGTTTATGTAACTAAGACCATGACCATATCCAAATACAGGATTCTTTGTATCATCAGGAAGGTCTTCTTTTTGCTCATTAACTTCTTTCATTGATGAAGGTATTTCAAATGGAAGCTTTCCACTAGGATTATAATTTCCAAATAATACTTCTAAAATTGCTTTATCTGATACTCCAAATGTGCCTACCAAACCTAAGCTTAAATTATTAACTTCGGTTAAGATAGCAGGTCTGTTTAGATCAGTGATCGTAATTAATTTTGACTTATTAGAATAATTAGATATTTTCTTCATTATGTTTTTATCATAATTTAGATCAGGGTTAGGAAACATTTGGCTTAGCATATTGTCCATCATCCTATCAATTCCTGATTCTTGATTTCCATTAAAAACAGTATTAATAAAGTATAAGATGTAGTCAGCTTCCTCTGGTGAAGATACTATTTGAGCATATTCACTTACTGATTCATTGCTCATGCCATCTACATATACTTTAATATTATTTTGTAATGGCAATGATTCTTCTTTATTATTTAATAAAACAATAGATTTTAGCTGTGCTTCAAATCCCTTCTTTTTATAATCCTCTGTATTTACAATAGAATCTATTAGACTTTCATTAACATAAGTATTTTCAAAAATACCAAGTTCAAATTTGTTAATTAATATTCTTAAGACTGAGTCGTTTATTCTTTCTTCTGAAATTTTTCCATTTTTTACAAGTTCTGTAACGTATTCCGGTTTATTTTCACCACCGTATTGATCAACTCCTGCATTTATAGATTTTTCATATCTCTCAGATATTGAAAGATTTCCTACGCCCCAATGACGACCTTCAATAACCCCCCAATCTGTGCAGATAACTCCCTCATAATTAAGTTGGTCTCTCAACAAATCAGTTAATATGTATTTGTTATAAGCCATCGCTACATTTTCTTCACTTTGGTCAACAGGTATTCCATAATATGGCATTATGACTCTCAGGCCATTATCAATTGCCGTTATAAATGGTTTTAAATGATATTCAAAATTATCTCCAGGATATATTTGATCTTCACCAGATTTTAAGTGAGGGTCTAATCCATCTTTTTGAGGCCCTCCTCCAGGGAAATGTTTAACCATTGTGTGAACACTGTTCTCATCAATTTGATCTCCTTGGAAACCTTTCATATAAGCTAATGTCATCTCTGATGATAGATCTGCATCAGAACCAAACGTACCAAAATTTCTAGCCCATCTTGGTTCAGTTGCTAAATCACTCATTGGATGAAGTCCAGTCCGAAAACCTACAGCTCTATACTCAGCAGATGCGACTTGACCAAATTCATATATAAGATTTGAATCTCTTGTTGCGGCAAAACCGAGTTGAGATGGCCACTTTGAAAAACCATCTAATGAGAAAGCAGCAATACCACCTCCTCTTGGAACTTCATGAATGGGATCAGAACTAAATGTAACTGGAATACCTAGTCTTGTTTTTTCTGCAATTTTTTGCAGTTCGTTCAATCTTTTTGCAATCTCTATAGGAGAGGCTTCTCCATAAAAATTAAAGTGTGAAAGATGCTTAACTGAAATAAACTCTTCTATAGAAATACCATCACTCATTGCCTCTAAAAAAGCTCTAAACATTGGATCAGGTTTTATCATTACAGGAGGATGAAACATTTGACCAACTTTTTCTTCTAATGTCATTTGACTTAATAAATCAGTGGATCTCTCTAATGCTGTTTTTCTATAATCTTCATATATATCAAGCTGTTTATTTTTATTTAAATCTTTAAATTCAAGGCCATCTACAATTAATATAGAAGCCTCTGATTTTTGATTTAATAAAGCATTAATTTTACTTATGGGCTTCAAATAAAAATTCAAAGCCCATAATGTAAAAACAAAGAATATAGCTAATGATATCTTTTTAAAAATGTTAATCTAATAACTCCTTTAATCAATAAATGAATATTTAAAGTTAATACCAATTAGCCTTTCATGATCATGATTTAAGTATTGTTGATCACCCAATAAACCACCATTTGTATAATTATTTGCATAAAATTTATCCGCCGCATTTCTAACAAAAAATTCAACAGAATAATTATCTACCTCATAACCTACAGATAAATTCAAAATTCCATAACTATCAACCACAGCATTGGGATATTGAATCCAACTGCTTTGAAGTTCATCTTGATATCTATATGATCCAGTTAGATACATCATATTATTACCCATTGGTATATCGTATCGTGCATTCAATGATATTTTTGTATCAGGAGACATGGGAACTTCTCCACCTGAAAGATTTTGTTGACCTCCAACACATCCATCAGCTTCGCTTTGTCCAGAATAACATTGTGCACCTGACCATGAATCAATTTCAGCATCAATCATTGCTAGACCAGCACTTAATGTAAGATTTTCAGTTGGACTTCCAAATAAGTCGATCTCTAATCCACTCGTAGAAATTTCACCAACGTTTGCTAATCTAAATTGAAGAAGTTCCTCCACAAAACTCTGCTGTTGGTAATCTTCATATGTTGCATCAAAATATGTAACAGCTAAAATCATTGAATCATTAAATACTTTAGTTTTTAGGCCTATTTCAAAGGATTCAGCAGTTTCAGCTTTAACAGGACCTCTTTCTGCTACGGCAGGAGTCATTTCAAATATAATATCCCAACCAGGTGATTTATAACCAGTAGAAAATGTTGCAAAATACATAGTATCTTCATCAGTATTATATTTAAGACCTAATCTTCCAGATGTATTTGATTCTGTTCCAGAATCTGCCCCACTAAAAGCAGGAATATTTGGAATAATAATTGGCCCAGTAGGTCTATCAAAATCATAGCTTAATTCATCATCCGTATATCTCAAACCTGCAATCAATTCTAATTTATTTGATAACTTATAAGTGGTATCACCATATAAAGCCCAACTGGTTGAATCAACTTGAGCGTTCATATACCCAGTACCGTCAAATCCAATTGCATTCCATATCACTCTTCTATTAAAGTTTCTTAATAGTTCCTGATCAAAATAAAAAAATCCTAGTGTGTAGTCTAATCCATTTGATGTATCAATATTAGTGAGTTGAAATTCTTGAGTAAACTGCTCAGACTCACTAAATCCACCATTTCTTGCAATACCTACAGTACCAGAATTTTCCCAATGGCCGTCAACATCCTGTTCTGTAGGAATTTCTGAATCTCTTGATGAAGTTATTGATTTAAAAATATGATCACTTAACTCTCTTGTGAAGGTGAACGAAATTCCTGAATGAGTCAATTCGTTATATGTTGGTCTGTTAACACAAACTGATGTATTTTTTTCAGATGGAACCAATCCACATGCAGCATTTGTGGCAGTAGGATTAGAATCAATAAATCCAGCGGCAGGCATTTCTCTTGTAGTAGCAGTAACACCTGACCTATATTGATCTTCATAATCAGCAATTATCATTAAACTTGACTTATCATCTATTTCTGCTGATATTTTTGCTCTAAAACCTTCTGATTCATTTCCGCCAAAATTCTCTTGAACTGAATTATCTATAGCATAATAGGTATTATCTATAAATCCATCTCTCTCTTTATTAAAAAGAGTAATTCTTGCATTAACATTGTCTGAAATAGCTCCATTAAAAACAGTAGTAAGATTTTTTTCTGAATTACTTCCTATTGTCACATAAACATCTGAAGATCTCTCACTTGAAGGATCTTTTGTAACAATGTTAAGAACGCCACCAGACGCATTTTTTCCAAAAAGAGTACCCTGTGGACCTCTTAGAATTTCAACACGTTCAATATCAACAAGGTTTGTTAAAAAATTGTATGTTCTTCCAAGAACAACTCCATCAATCACTGTTGAAACTGTTGGCTCAACACCTGATTGAAACAAAGAAGTACCGATACCTCTAATATATACACCGTCACCCCTCATACCTGCGGTTCTTGTATAAGTAACGGATGGTGATGCTTGAACGATTTCTTGAACATAGCCTGCTCTTGCTATTTCTAAGAATTCTCCTGAAACAGTTGTTACTGAAACAGGAACATCAATGAATCTTTGCTCTTTCTTTTGAGCGGTTACAATAACTTCTTCTACCTCAGCAGAATCATTGCTTTGTGCATAAAGTTCTGTATTAAATAAAAAAAAGAAAGAAAGAAAAATAATTTTATAAAATTTCATATCACTCCCCCATGATAATTATATGTATTTATATTACACAAATATTATACAAATTTTACGTAAATTAAAAATAAATATATGTAAAAAAAATATACATTAATTTTACTTAATTATAAGTTTTACCTCTTCGCTCTCTTTCCAACCATACTTTACTGACTTCGTAACAATTTGCCTGACTCCCTTTAAATCAATTGCATCAGAATACACTTTCCATGCTCTATCATTTATTTTGTAGCCAATTGACGCCAAAGGATTGCTTGCATCATTATTAATAATTATTTTGTTACCTTTAATTTGAATCTTTGGCTTTTTTGTAAGAGGTTGATTTTGATTAGGCCAAAATTCATTTATTAAATCAATTTCTGGAACAGCTCCATTATCATTATTAAGTAAAACCCAATTATCTAGCTCCTCTTCAAACTCATTTAAAATATTTTGATATTCTTTGTTCATAGCCAAATTATTTATTTCGAAAGGATCGGTTTCTAAATTATAGAGTTGTTTTACTGGTATTGGTTTGAACCATTGTGATTGCACTTCATCAAGTTTTTCATTTTCGTATAATAATCTTAGTTCTTTCATTACTTTTAAATTTTCTCTAAAGGCTAATTTCTGCGCGCCAACTATTTCAGGCATATAATTTTTAATAAATTTAAAATTTTTACTTCTAATTGCTCTAAGTCTGCCTGGCATATCATCAAGGCGATCTCTAGCTGCATATATATATTTGTTTTTTTTAGTGAGTATAGATATACCATCTACATAACTAGGAATATTAATTCCCGCAAGATCTAAAACTGTTGGTGCAATATCTATAAAACTTACTAGATCAGAAGATATTGTATTTTTTTGAAATTGCTTTGAGAAATTAGTTTTTGACCAATTTATTATTAGTGGAACTTTTATACCAGTATCGAATAATTCTCTTTTATACCGGGGTAGTCCATCACCATGATCTGAAGAAAATATAATTATTGTATTTTCATCAAGACCATCTTTCTTTAGCTCATTAAGAATGTCTTTAAATTGTTTATCTAAAATAAATATATTGTTATACATTCTTGCAATGTCTTTTCTAATTAAATCAGTATCAGGGTAAAATGGTGGTATCAATACTTGTTCTGGATGTATTGGAGAATCATAATCTATTTGAATTTTTTTTTGCATTGCCATTATTGGCAAATAAGTTAAGTTGTCAGGAATACCATAAAATAGACCGCTTTCATGTGTTACTAAAAGATTTATAATGCCGAAAAATGGTTGGTCTTTATCTCTTTTCTTCCATCCATATAGATCATTTTCATTATCCCAAATTGTAAAAGGCCCTGTATTAGGAAAGATTCCACTAAATTGATAATCTAATTTATCGTTGGTAAAAGTGTAATACCCGAATTTTCTTAAAATTTCTGGAAATGCCTTTATTTCTGGACTAGGCACAGCTAGATATGGAACATAACCACCAGAAGTTGTTCTCATGTGCATTGAACCGATTGAAATCTGATTTTTTCCTGTTAAAAATGCCGATCTACTACAAGCACAAACTCCAGCTGTTGCAAATGCATTTACATATGAAGTTCCTGACTTAACAAACTCATCAAGTGATGGTGTAATCGAGACGCTATCACCCAAAGCATTAATCCTAGGACCCATATCATCAGCCATAATTATTAATATATTTGGTCTTTCAGTAGAAAATGAATTTACTGAAAGAATTATAAAAAATATCAAAATTAATGTTCTTATCATTTAAAGTGATGCTAAAGATATTACAATTTCATATCTACAATATTTAACACCATAAACTTTAACAATATAGGGATTTAATTTGAAGTAAAAGTTTTATGGTGGAGCTATTGGTTCAAAACTGGAACCAATTAATCCCCTTCTTCAAGAGATTGGACTATGTCCTTGAAGAATAGTCGAAACATAGAGAATCTCAAGTATGAATATATCTATGTGGTGTTCATAGTGATAGCAGAAGAAGCTTTATGTCATTAGGTAACTTAATAACTCTAGCTTTTTAACATACAAACAAATCTTTTTGCTGTAACTTCATTATTTTTAGCATATTCAGCAACAAAAGCATCATAATCCTTTTTGTCTGAATCAGTTCTCTCATTACTATTCCATTTGTTCCATCTTTCCAATTCAGAAACATTTTTATGAATAACATGAGTGCTTATTCTGAAGACATCATCACTAGGACCACCATTTTCTTCATTTGGTAAATATTGTACTGAAGGAACTACTTTTACATCAAAGCCCCTATCTTGGTAGTAAGCTTCGTGCATTTTTGTAGCTTTCAACCAGCCATTAATAGTTCCACCTTCTAAAAGCTTAGCAACATAATAACTCGCAGGGCTTCCTTTGCATTCAGATGGTTTTGGTAAGTCTATGTGATCGTTTGCATAAACATTCAAAGTTATTATTGCTAGAGTTGTGATTAGGTTTTTCATTATTTGTTACCATTTAAAAATTAATGTTGATAAATAATATCAATTACTTGAATACATTTTTGTTACACTTCGGTAACAAATTTCAAAAATGTACAT
>CENX01091374.1_pt1 | contig 10498 bp, 12 predicted proteins | sample 361321 | NCBI WGS metagenome assembly CENX01 (sample SAMEA2619678, study PRJEB7988) | marine metagenome | isolation source: saline water (ENVO:00002010), including | reverse complement strand
AATAGTCCTCTGGATCCAACGCCCATGCAACTACTTAAAATTATGCTGAAAATTAATAATAAAGCAGTTAAATTAATTATTTTTTTTAAGTTGCAAGCAATAATCATAAATTATTTTTTTAGGTGTTTTGTTGTAATTATTTATCAAATTAACGATTTCTTTAATACTTAATTTATTTATAATACTCCCAATTATTCTTTTATCTGATTCACTTAGTAAATGTGATTTTTTTTTTTTAATCTTATTTTCTGATATTACTATTGTTAATTCCCCTTTTAATTTATGATCTAAAGCATCTAGATTGTTTATATCGTGTCTTAAAAATTCCTCATAAATTTTTGAGATTTCTTTGCATATGACAATTTCACGACCTGAAAAATAAAGTTTCAAATCTTTAATAATTCTATTAAATTTTTTTGAGGAGATAAAAAAGATAATTGAACTATCAATTTCTGATAAAAAGCTTAGATCTTGAGCTATTTTTTTTGTTTCCTCAGGAAAGAATCCATAAAAGAAAAATTTGTCAGAAAATCCACTTATAGATATTGCAGATGAAACTGCTGAGGGGCCAGGAAGTGGTACAATATTTATGTTATTTTTTATGCACTCTTTCACCAATAATGCTCCAGGATCAGATATTGTGGGTGTTCCTGCATCTGAAATAATTGATATGATCTCTCCCGATTTCAATAAATTAATTATTTTTGGTAATTGTTTTTTTTCATTAAACTTATGATACGAAATAAGATTTGATTTGATTGAATATTTTTCTAATAAATTTTTGGAAACCCTAGTATCCTCACATAAGATATAATCAGATTTTTTAAGAATATTTAGAGCTCTTAAAGTTATGTCTTTTAAATTTCCAATCGGAGTGGGTACTAAATATAACCCTTTTTTGAACAATTTATTGTTAGATTTGATATTAAAAATCATAATTTAAATATAAATATTATACTATCATTTAAATGAAAAAAAATTTTAAATTTTTAATTTTAGTTCTTATTACATTTCTGCTTAAACATACTTGTTCTATATCATCAGAAAATAAAATTAAAATTGGTCTACTAGTTCCATTAACTGGAGACAACAAAAAATTAGGTGAACTCATAATTAAATCAACTAGGATGGCGTTAGAAGATATCAATGCAAATAATATAGAAATTTATCCAAAAGATACTGGTTCAAATCCTAACCAAACTATCAAGTCAGTAAAAAAGTTAAATGAAATCGGAGTAAAAATTGTTATAGGTCCAATATTTTATAAAAATTTAGAATATCTAGATGAATTTCAAAATATTACTTTTTTATCACTCACTAATAAAACTTTGAACCTTCCTAAAAATATAATTAGTAGTGGAGTAAATAGTACATCTCAATTAAACACTATAAAGAAATTTATAGAAAAAAATGATATAAAAAAAGTAATTTTTTTAACTCCAAAGCTTGAATACGAAAATGAAATCAAAAAAAGTATACAACTATCAAAAATTAAAATAAAAAAACATTATATTTACGATACCGAACCAACAAAATTAACTAAACAAATCGAAAAAATAACTAATTATAGGATTAGAAAACAAAACCTTGAGGATGAGATTAAAAGAGTTGAAAATTCAGAACTTCCAAACAAAGAAAAAAGAATAGAAATTTTAAAAAGAAAGTACACTATAGGCGACGTTAATTTTAATTCTATCATTATCTCAGATTTTGATGAAAGTCTGAAAAGTGTAATTACTTCTTTCTTATATACTGACGTATCACCTAAAAATAAATACATGATTACATTTAACCAATGGTTTGATGAAAGTCTTTTACTGGAAGAGACAATTCAGCCTTTGTATTATCCATCAATTAACAGAAAAAATCTTGAAGATTTTGAAAAAAAATTTTTTTCGAAATATAAAGAAGTCCCTAATCACTTGTCTCTTTTAAGCTACGACTTAATTGGTTTGATATATTATTTAAGTTTAAAAGACGAATTAAGCAATCCTGATAAGTTGTTTAAGAAAAAAAATTCATTTAAGGGGAAAATTGGAATATTTGAAATAAAAGACAATAAAATCAATCATAAATTAAATTTTTATAAAATTGAAAATAAAGAAATTAAAGAAATCTTTTAATTTTTTTAAATGCTTTAGACCTATGGTCTAATTTACATTTATCAGAGAATTTCATTTCTCCAAAAGTTTTTTTCATTCCTTTGGGTATAAATATTGGATCATATCCAAATCCTCTTTTACCTTTGGGTTTATCTGAAATTTTCCCTTCTACTTTTCCAACAACACTTAAGGTTTTATTATCTGAATAGCAAATAGATAATGCACATATAAATCTAGCTTTAATTTGTTGGTCTAACTTAATTCTTTTTTTTTTTAATTCTGTATAAACTTTTTTAATAGCCTTATTAAAATCACCACTCTTACCTCCCCACCTAGCTGAGTAAATACCTGGCTTCTTATTTAAGCAATCTATTTCTAAACCAGAGTCGTCGGCAAGACAATCAAGGTTTGTTTTATTTGAAAAATATTTTGATTTTATTAATGAATTTTCCCTGAAAGTTTTGCCATCTTCCTTTGGACTTTTCAAATTAAATTTTGAAGTTGGTAAAGTTACTATATTTTTAGGTAATAATTTACGAATTTCTCTTAGTTTTCCTTTATTATTCGTGCCTATAAGTAATTTATAAATTTTTTTGTTTTGCATCTAGAAATTATGAATTTTCTTACCATATATGATTAAATGACTAAAGAAGAAAAAAAAACTCAAAATATCGAGAATGATATTTTATCGGAAAATGAAATTTCAAATTCTATGGAAAACAATTCTGAAACAAAATCAGAAAATCAAAAAGAAGAAGTAAATTCAGAAAAGACTCCAGAGGAAAAAATTTTAGAATTAGAAGATAAGCTGGCTCGAACATTTGCCGAAATGGAAAACCAAAGAAGAAGATATGAAAAAGAAAAAAACGATGCTTATGAGTATGGAGGATTTAATTTTGCTAAAGAAGCTTTGAGTTTAATAGATAATTTAGAAAGATCTAAAGATATACTAAAAAATGATGAAAAATTAAAAAACACAGACGCACTTAAAAAAACCCTAGAACATTTTGACATTATATATAACGATATTATTTCAATATTTAATAAAAATAATATCCAACCAATAGAAAGTATTAACAAAAAACTTGATCCAAACTTACATCAAGCGATGATGGAAATAGAAGATAATAATAAAGATAATGGAACAATAGTTAAAGAAATTCAAAAAGGTTTTACTATTAAAGATAGATTATTGAGGCCATCTTTAGTTGGAGTTTCAAAAAAACCTATTAAAATTGATGAAAAAACCAATAAAAGTAAAGAAAATTCAGAGAATAATTAACGTTTATGAGAACTTGTAGAATAAAAAATAGCACTTATATGAAGTCTGTCAGGATGAGGTATTATGAGTAAAATTATTGGAATAGATTTAGGAACTACTAATTCATGTGTAGCTATAATGGAAGGCAGTCAAGCAAAAGTCCTTGAAAATGCTGAAGGGGCTAGAACAACTCCCTCAGTCGTAGCATTCAATGATGACAAAGAAAAATTAATAGGTCAGCCTGCAAAAAGACAGGCCGTTACTAATCCTGAAAATACCATATTTGCTGTGAAAAGATTGATTGGAAGAAATTTTGATGATCCTACAGTTAAAAAAGATGTAGAAGCAGCTCCATTTAAAATTATTAATTCAGAAAAAGGTGACGCGTGGATTGAGGCTAAAGGAGAAAAATATTCTCCATCTCAAATATCAGCATTTATTTTACAAAAAATGAAAGAAACAGCAGAGAAATATTTAGGGCAATCTGTAACGAAAGCAGTAATAACTGTTCCAGCATATTTTAATGACGCACAAAGACAAGCTACCAAAGATGCAGGTAAAATTGCAGGGCTAGAAGTTTTAAGGATTATAAATGAACCTACAGCTGCTTCTTTAGCATATGGTTTAGACAAAAAACAAAATAAGAAAATTGCTGTGTATGATTTAGGTGGAGGAACATTTGATGTATCCATACTTGAATTAGGTGATGGAGTTTTTGAGGTAAAGTCTACTAATGGTGATACATTTTTAGGTGGGGAAGACTTTGATAATGCAGTAGTAGAATACTTAATATCTGAATTTAAAAAAGATAATGGTATAGATTTAAAATCTGATAAACTTGCTTTACAAAGGCTTAAGGAAGCTGCTGAAAAAGCAAAAATTGAACTTTCCTCTGCTGAACAAACTGACATTAATTTACCATTTATCACTGCTGATAAAACTGGACCAAAACATATCAATTTAAAAATGACAAGAGCAAAATTGGAAGCTCTTGTTGAAGATTTAATTTCCAAAACAATGCCACCATGTAAAACTGCTTTGAAAGATGCTGGGATTTCTGCAAATGAGATTGACGAAATTGTGATGGTTGGAGGTATGACCAGGATGCCAAAAGTCTTGGAAGAAGTAAAAAACTTTTTTGGAAAAGATCCAAACAAAAGCGTGAACCCAGATGAAGTTGTTGCAATGGGAGCAGCTATTCAAGCCGGTGTTTTACAAGGAGACGTCAAAGATGTGCTTTTATTAGATGTCACTCCTTTGTCATTAGGAATAGAGACTTTAGGTGGTGTATCTACTAAACTAATTGATAAAAATACTACAATCCCTACCAAGAAAAGTCAGGTTTTTTCAACTGCAGAAGACAATCAACCAGCTGTTTCAATTAGAGTTCTTCAAGGAGAAAGAGAAATGGCAACTGATAATAAATTACTCGGTAACTTTGAATTAATTGGTATTGCTCCTGCTCCAAGAGGAGTACCTCAGATTGAGGTCACATTTGATATAGATGCTAACGGAATAGTAAATGTTTCTGCAAAAGATAAGGGAACAGGTAAAGAACAAAAAATACAGATTCAAGCTTCAGGAGGACTAAGTGACGACGAGATAGAAAAAATGGTTAAAGACGCTGAGGCAAATAAAGAAACAGATAAAAAGAAAAGAGAAGCTGTGGATGTTAGAAATCAAGCAGATACAATGATTCACTCAACAGAAAAAAATCTTAAAGAGCATGGTTCTAAAATTTCTGATGCAGAAAAAAAGACAATAGAAGACTCATCAACTTCTTTAAAAGAGGCGTTAAAATCTGAAAATATTGATGAAATTAAAAAGAAAACAGAGGCTTTAGTTCAAGCTTCGATGAAACTAGGTGAAGCAATATACAAATCTCAACAAAAAACAAAGCCAGACTCTAAAAATGAAGATGGTAAAGATAATGAAGGAAAGAAAGACGATAATGTTGTTGATGCGGATTTTGAAGAGGTAAAAGACGAGAATAAAGAAAAAAGCGCTTAACTGACATCTATTTGTCCAAGTTAAATAAATGGCTAAAAGAGATTATTATGATGTCCTTGGCGTAGATAAAAACGCATCATCTCAAGAACTAAAATCTGCATATAGAAAACTAGCAGTAAAATATCATCCAGATAAAAATCCAGGGGATAAAGCAGCTGAGGATAAATTTAAAGAGGCTAGCGAAGCTTATGGAATTCTCTCCGATAAATCAAAAAAAGAAAATTATGACAATTTTGGTCATGCTGCCTTTGAGAATGGAGGTGGAAAAGGTGGTTTTGGAGGGTTTGGTGGTTTTAATACTTCAGATTTCTCAGATATTTTCGAAGATTTTTTTGGAGATTTTAGTAACGAAAGAAGAGGATCAAGAAGAAATTCTAATAACAGAGGGTCAGATTTACGATATGACATATCAATAACATTAGAGGAAGCTTACTCTGGAAAAAAACAAAATATTCAATTTTCTACCTCTGAAAAATGTATTACCTGTAAGGGCAATGGATCAAAACCAGGCTTTAATCCTGATCGATGTACATATTGTGGTGGAAATGGCAGAGTAAGATCTAATCAAGGATTTTTTACTGTTCAACAGACTTGTCCTCAATGCGCTGGAAGTGGAGAGGAAATCACAAACCCTTGCACCGATTGTAATGGACAGGGTAACAAACAATCATCAAAAAAAATATCAGTAACGATACCCAAAGGAGTTGATGATGGTACTAGAATAAGACTAGCAGGAAAAGGTGAGGCCGGAACAAGAGGAGGTGCAAGTGGAGATTTATATTTATTTGTAAATATAAAATCTCATGATCTTTTCAAAAGGTCTGATGTAAATTTATTTTTTGAATTTCCAATATCTATAGCTGACGCGGCATTGGGTACTACAATAGAAATACCAACTATTAATGGGGGTAAAGCAAAAATTAAGATCCCCGATGGAACACAAAATGGCAAGCAATTTCGACTTAAGGGTAAGGGCATGCCTTTCATGCAAAGAGGAGATCATGGAGATTTGTATGTACAAATTAAGACTGAAGTTCCTGTATACTTGGATAAAGAACAAAAAGAATTATTAGAAAAATTTAGAAAAATTGAGAATGGAAAGTCTAATCCTAGTATAAAAAAATTTTTTCAAAAGGCTAAGAATTTCTGGAATAATTAACAATGGGATTAGAGGAAATAATTCCTGCGATTTTTTTAATAGCAGTCTTATCTCTAGTTCTGCCAGAATTTTTAAGATCGAACTCAAAATTAAAACAATTTTTAAAAAATTTATCCATTTGGTCTATAATTGTTCTTTGTATTATGTTATTCACATATCTTATCTTTAAATGAAAAAAATAAAATTAGCAGTAACAGGGTGCTTAGGGAGAATGGGACAACAAATAGTTAAGTCAGTAAAAACTGACAAAAACTTTAAATTAACTGTCGTCACCGAAAATAGAGAGACTGATAAAAGAATTAACAAAATTAAAATTAATCTTAATAAAGAGCAGGTATTTAGAGAGGCAGATCTAATTATAGACTTTACAATTCCTAAATGCACTTTTCAGGTGCTTAAAATAGCATCAAAATTAAAAAAAAAAGTTGTAATAGGGACCACTGGATTTACGAAAAATGAAGAGATTTTGATAAAAAAATATGCAAAAAAAATCCCCATCTTAAAAGCGGGCAATATGAGCCTTGGTATTAATTTGCTGATGTATCTAACTGAAATCGCATCTAGCTCTTTAGGAAAAAATTTTCTAAGCAAGATTTTCGAAGTCCACCACAAACATAAAAAAGATTTTCCCTCAGGCACAGCATTAATGCTAGGTAATGGAATTGCAATTGGTAAAAATAAAGATTTTTTAAAATTAATAGGAAAGAAATATCTAAATAAGAAAATTTTTCCATATGGAAAAAAAATAAATTTCAATTCAATAAGAAGAGGCGAAGTTATAGGTGAACATGAGGTAAAATTCTCAAGTGGTAAAGAAATAATTACGCTTAACCATGAAGCTTTTGACAGAAGCTTGTATTCTGAAGGAGCTTTGTTTGCTGCTAAATGGTTAATGAAAAAAAGACAAGGTCTTTACTCTATGAGAGATCTTATGAATTTTAGTAAATGAATGAAGTTCAAAGAGCTAAAATAGTTTTAAAGATTTTAAATAGTATTTATCCTTCAGTAAAAGTCCCCTTAAAAAGTAGAAATGTGTTTACCTTATTGATATCAGTTTTACTATCAGCTCAATGCACAGATGTAGCCGTAAATAATGTAACTAAAAACATTTATCCAAAATACAACAAACCAGAACATTTTGTAAAATTAGGACGAAAAAAAATTGAAAAATTAATAAAAAAAATTGGTATTTTTAGAATTAAAGCTAAAAGTATATATAATCTCTCTAAAATACTTATTAAAAAACATAAAGGAAAAGTTCCAAAAACTTTTGAAGAGTTAGAACAGCTCCCAGGAGTAGGTCACAAAACTGCTAGTGTAGTAATGTCCCAGGGATTTGGTTATCCTGCATTTGCAATAGACACTCATATACATCGACTTGCACAAAGATGGGGTCTTTCTAATGGGAAAAATGTTATTCAAACAGAAAAAGATTTAAAAAATTTATTTCCAAAAAAAAATTGGAACAAACTTCATCTTCAAATAATTTATTATGGAAGACAATTTTGCAAAGCAAGAGATTGTTATGGATTAACTTGTAAAATATGTACTAATTGTTATCCTAAAAGAAAAAAACCGGTAAAAACTAAAAAAGCTTGAAATGAGAATTTTAGGAATTGGAAATGCTATAGTAGATGTAATTTGTAAAGTTGAGGATGATTTTATTTCTAATAATGGTTTAACAAAAGGTACAATGAAATTAATTTCTGAAAAAAATGAATTTCAAAGATTATTATCTCATTTAACAATAGAAAGAACAATTTCTGGGGGCTCAGTTGCAAATTCAATTGTTGGCTTATCTCAATTAAAAAATAAAGTGGGCTTTATAGGAAAAATTTCTAATGATGACCTAGGACTTAAATATGAACAAGGATTAATAAAAGAAAATGTCAGTTTTTTTTACTCAAAAAAAAAAGAAATTCTTCCAACAGGTACCTGTTTAATATTGATAACTCCAGACTCAGAAAGAACAATGTGCACCTTCTTAGGTACAGCTGGAAAAGTTAGTGAGAAAGATATTGATATAAAGGCTTTAAAAAAAGCTGAGACAATATTTTTAGAAGGCTATTTGTGGGACAAAGGAGAGCCCAAAAAGGCTTTTGATAAAGCTATGAGTAATTCAAAAAATATTGCAATGACACTTTCAGATAAATTTTGTGTGGAAAGACATAAACTGGAATTTTTAGAATTAGTTAAAAATAAATTAGATGTTATTTTTGCAAATGAAGAGGAAATGATTTCATTGATTGATGCTAAAAATTTTAATGAAGTTATAGATTTTGGTAAAAAAATAGGGCGACTTTTAATTGTTACAAGGGGTGAAAAGGGAGCTATTTCAATAAATAGAGATAAGATCACTGAGATAGAAAGTAAAAAAAATCTTAAGATTACTGATTTAACTGGAGCTGGGGATTTGTTTGCCGCTGGATATTTACATGGATATATTAATAACCTTTCGCAAGAACAGTGTTTAGCGAAAGCAACAGAAATGTCATCTAAAGTAATCCAACAAATAGGTGCTAGACTTTAATTTTTTTTTTCAACCTTTTAAAACTTCCTTTGCCTTTTTTAGGCTTAATTATTCTGGGTTTATATTTTTTTGAAAAGAGGTTTTTGGCAATTATATTTTTTTTTTTCAATTTATTTTATATCCGTCTTTAGAACTTAAAATAAAATTATTATCTTTAAATTTATCTTTAATTTTTTTTCTTAACCTATAAATATGTGTTTCAACTGTATGTGTTTCTAGTTCTAAGTTATAATCCCATACTTCTTTTTGTAATTCATCAATTCGAACAGGCATATCAGTCTCAAAAAGAAAAATAATTAAGTTTATTTCTCTTTCAGTCAAATTTAATTTATCATTTCCTTTAATCATCTCTCTTGAGTTCACGTTTAATTTGTATTTACCTACCTGAACATCAGATTGTAGATTAAATCTATTTTTTAAAAACTGAATATTAATTAATTGTATCAATTTTTCTAATTTTATAGGAAAATTTTTTAATACTAACGAGCTAGGATCATTATTTTCATCGTCATTAAAAGTAATTAATAAATCAAAAAATTTATTTAGTTTCAAATTTTTCTGATTTTTGCTGTCTATATTTATTAATTCAAAATTGAAATTATCTTTTATTTCGTCTAAAACTTTAAATAATATTTCATTTTCATTTATGATTATTTTTTTAGAATTCATATATAATTAAAATATGATAATTCATGTTAAAAATAAAGAAACACTATTATTTGATGACTTCATTTTTAAATGCTGTATAGGTAAAAAAGGATTTACCAATAAAAAAATTGAAGGTGACAAGAAAACACCCCTGGGCAAATACCTTTTAGGACCATTGTTCTACAGAAAAGACCGAAACAAAAAACCTAAAACAAAGTTAAAGATCATAGAAATAAAAAAAAATATGGGTTGGTGTGATGATGTTAATCATAAAAAGTATAACAAATTGATCAACATCAATAAGAAAATAAAATGTGAGAAAATTTTCCGAAATGATTACAAATACGATTATATGATTTTAATCAAATACAATTATAATCACACAAAGAAAAATAAAGGTAGTGCAATTTTCTTACATCTTACAAAAAATTATAAAAAAACTTTAGGGTGTATTGGTATTAATAAGAAAGATTTTGAAATCTTATTAAAGATAATAAGTAAAAAAACAAAAATAAAAATCGGTTAATCTCTTGGTCCAAAAATTTTAGAACCAATTCTTAAAAAACTTGAGCTTTGATCTATTGCATCTTTATAATCGTTGGACATTCCCATACTTAATTCTTGTAAACCAAATTTTATACCTAATTCCTTCATTCTTGAAAAATATTTCAAATGATTTCCATCATTGGGAGGTAGACACATTAAACCTACTATATTTAACTTAAGAGTGTTTTGGCATTCAGATAAAAATTCTCCTAGTTTTTCCTCTTGTATCCCGCTTTTTTGAG
>CENX01089547.1_pt1 | contig 10499 bp, 10 predicted proteins | sample 361321 | NCBI WGS metagenome assembly CENX01 (sample SAMEA2619678, study PRJEB7988) | marine metagenome | isolation source: saline water (ENVO:00002010), including | reverse complement strand
GCGTCCCAAACGCGGCGCGATAACCGGGCTACGCTACACCCCGAAAAGATTTGGCAAATATAGTATTTAATTAACTTTCTACAGTATGTTTTAAAATTTAGATTGAAAATCTTATTTAGGTTGTATTATTTTAACATTTTCAAAAGCAATTAACCCTTTCATAACTGAGTCAATAGTTTTGTTCAATGCATTAATTATAGGAAGTTTTAATTTAGATTTTGAATATACTAAACTTATTTCTCGAGCCGGCACAGGGTCAATAAAGTTTCTTAGATTAGACTTTTTCTTTTCCGATAAAGTTTCTGTATGTAAAAAAGGAAGTAGAGTCATACCTAAACCTTCATCTGCAAGGTTTACCATTGTTTCGAAGCTTCCGCTTCTTATATTAAAATTGTAATTTATTTTTGTTCTATCTCTAGACCAGCATATATTTATTACTTGACTTCTAAAACAATGTCCATCTTCTAATATTAACATCTTATTATTTTCTAAATCATCTATTTCAATTTTTTTCAATCCATGAAGCGGGTGATTTTCGGGAACATATCCAACAAATGGTTCATAGTAAAGCGGATTTTCAATTAATTCGGGGTTTTCGAGAGGAGTTGAACCAATTGCAGCATCTAATCTTCCGTCTGAAATTTGTTCAATGAAGCTTTGAGTATTTAATTCCTCAATCTTTAATATTACTTTGGGAAACTTTTTTGAGAATATCTTCAAAAAAAAAGGAAGAAGTGTTGGCATCACGGTTGGAATTATGCCGAGAGTAAACTCACCATTCACATCCCCTTTTTCAAGATTTATCAAATGTTTCATCTTTATTGATTCATCCAAAATATTCTTTGCTTGGATGATAATTTTTTCTCCAATAGCTGTGAGTTTTATCGGTTTTGTATTTCTATTAAAAATTGAGGAACCTAATTCTTCCTCGAGTTTTTGAATTTGCATGCTAAGGGTAGGCTGAGTTACGTTTGATTTTTCAGCAGCAACCGTGAAATTACCATGTTTTGATACCGCTAGTGCATATTCGAGCTGTGTTAACGTCATATTTAAAACTTATTAATTATATAAAAGTAATAAGAAAAATCTATTTAATCAAGAATTGAGACCTTAATATATATGTTTTTTTCTGGAGTTTCTCTATTATCCGTTGGTTCTCTATTGATTTTATCGACAACATCAATTCCTTTTATAACTTTTCCAAAAGCTGTATAATCTTTATCAAGGTGATAGGCCCCTGGTTTTTGTTGAACTATAAAAAATTCATATGGCGATGCGAGTTTGTGAGGGTTATCTATTTCACTACTTGGCATTGATATTACACCTCTATGATGTTTATTCCCTTTTCTTGTATCTGGTGGAAGTAGATATTTTCCAATTTTACTTCTTCTAATTAGGATTTTTGAATCATCTGAATTACCACCTTGAATAATAAAATTTGGAACAACCCTGTGAAATATTGTTCCATCATAATATCCTTTTTTTGTAAGGTAAATAAAATTTGATCGATGAATGTGCGTATTTCTATATAACTCTATATCTATATCACCATATTCAGTATGAATTCTGACCTTGTTCTCCTTGTTTTTATTTCCGTATTCAAATAAAAACTTTACCGCATTTTGTTCATTTATCAAATTGCCATTATCTGTGTTTTTTTTTTCCTCGATTTTATTTTTTAAATGTTCATTACTTTTGACTGTTGATTTAATTTTCTTTTTGGATTGACAATTAAATAAAATAATCGTTAGTAAGAGGACTTTATATGGATTTTTCATTTTTTCAAACATCAATACCAAAATTAAAGGAAATAATTTTACCAGGAATTAAAGCTCAGCTTAAAATGGCTTCATCAAAAAGAAATATATTACTTCAAATGAAAAATAAATCACATTTGAAACCAAATAAAGCATCAGTACTAATCTGCATTTATCAAAATATAGACGGTAAAGCATGTTTTGCTTTAATGGAAAGAGCTGATGATAATGGCGTCCATTCTGGACAAATTTGTCTTCCTGGTGGTAAAACTGAAAAATTAGATGAATCAAGTTGGTCTACTGCAGTTAGAGAAACAGAAGAAGAAATAGGAATAAATAAAAGTGATTTATGTTTTGTTAAGGAATTATCTTCAATTTACATTCCTCCAAGTAATTTTATTGTTTATCCATATATAGCTACATACATTAAAACCCCATTATTCATAATTGATAAAAATGAGGTAAAAAAAGTTTTTAATGTATCTTTAGAAGCTTTATTAAGTGAGAAATCTATTGTTGAAATTGATATTCATAATCATTATATGGATGAAAAGGAAATACCTGCCTATAGCTTTAATGGTAATATAGTTTGGGGGGCAACCGCAATGATTTTGTCAGAATTTAAGTTTTTGTTAAAAAGGATAACCATTAATAAACTTTAAATATTTCTTATAAAATGTTATTATTTAAAAAAAACCCCTTTGGTCATTACCTAATACTAAAAAAGTGGTTGATTAGATATATGGGTATTATGACTCATAGAAGATATAGAGGATTTAACAGTCTAAAAATAGAGGGTTCTGAGATAATTAAAAATTTACCAAGTAAGAATGTATTGTTTGTTTCTAATCATCAGACATATTTTGCTGACGTAGTAGCTATGCTTCACGTCTTTAATGCCTCATTACATGGAAGAGTGGACTCAATTAAAAATATTGGATACATATGGCACCCAAAATTAAACATATATTATGTTGCTGCTAAAGAAACCATGAAATCAGGTCTTCTACCAAGACTTTTGTCATATGCTGGATCAATTTCTATAGAAAGAACCTGGAGAGAGAAAGATAAGGCGATCAAAAGAAAGGTAAGATTTTCTGATGTTTCAAATATAGGAAAGGCACTTGACGATGGATGGGTTATTTCTTTTCCACAGGGAACAACTAAACCATTTAATCCAATAAGGAAAGGTACAGCTCACATAATTAAAAAATATAAACCAATTGTTATTCCAATTGTAATTGATGGCTTCAGACGTTCTTTTGACAAAAAAGGAATTATGATTAAAAAAAGAGATATTTTACAAACGATGCAAATTAAGCCTAAATTAGAAATAGATTATGAAAAAGACACTATTGAAAATATTATTAAAAAAATTGAGTATGCGATTGAACAACACCAATCATTTTTAAAAGTTATTCCATTAGAAGAGTTGAAAGCTGAAGAAAAGCTCAACAAAAGTCGTCATTGGTAATTTTTTAAAATATCTATTTTAAAAATACTTTTCTTATTGAAGGATTAAATGGAGTTTTTATCAATTCTCCATTAGAGTCAATCAACTCCAATTTAATTGAAACTTCACCCATGGGAAGCCCTTCGATGTAATATGGTGCCCATTCATCAATCAAAAACTCTGTGTCTTCTATTGTTGCTCTTACTTTATTTCCTTCTGAAGATATTTTAGTATTAATCAAATAAAAGTCCAACAATAATTTTTTTGTGGCTTCTCCCTCATAAGTCCCTTTGGGTCTACTATAAAAAAGTAATTGATTATTAAGATCAATTTTATTATTTTTTCCAATTTTGGTTAAAAAGTATGCGTTCGGATTTTTAACCGATTCATGGTAGGATCTTGATAAAAATGCAAGAATAACATTATTTTCTTCCTCTAGCTTTTGATCAAAATTATTCGAATATTTTGCAAAATAAGGTCCGTTGTTAATAATTAAATGTATGTGTTGACCTTTATCAGAATTTGCAAGCTTGTAATTAAAGTTTTTTGACGTTTGATCTCCTAAGTTATATTCATCTACGTTGAATGAAAAAGAATAACTACCTTCTTTTTTGGATATCGAATCGGATAAAGATAGTTTAGCTTCATCAAAGGATGGAGACCCTTCTACTTTTGATATTGTAATTTTTTTTACAGATTTAATATTTTTTTTCGGCTTCTCATTACAATGCCAAAAAATAATTAATGAAAGAATTAATAATTTTCTCATAAATAACTATTGTTCAATTAATCTCTAAATATAAAAATATATGTAATAAACCTTTGTCTTTTAATTAAATTTAATTTATTCAATTAACATAATTGAATAAAATATTAAGATATTTGTTTATGACTTTTTTTTTAAAAAAATCAACTTTATTATTGATAGTTTATTTTTTATTAAGTGGATGTTCTGTGATAAAAAATTATTCTTTAAAATCTTTTATTTCCCCAGGTTATAAATCTGTTGACTTTTCATATGATAGTTTGCCATTAAAACCAGATTATTCTTCTAATAAATCCTGGGCAGTTTTACCATCAAAATACCCTACCCAACTTTCTGAATTATTAGGAAATTATAATACAGAAAATGCTTTAGTATTTTATATCTATCCAACTTTACTCTTGGATCCGGATGACACGAGTTGGAATTCAGATATTTTTGATCAAAAAGCCCGTAAAGATGTTATTGATAAGGCAATTAAATATCAAGCCTCAGCATGGGCTAGAGCTGGAAAATTATATGCACCATACTATCGCCAAGCTCATATTAGAATTTTTGATAGTAAATATTATAATCAAGGTAAAGAAGCTGGTGAGGTTGCTTACTTTGATTTAAAAGAAGCATTTGAATATTTTTTAAAGAATTATGCTAATAATCAACCCATAATTATCGCTTCGCACAGTCAAGGAACTATCCATGCTAAAAGACTTCTTCAAGAATATTTTGATGGAACTGATATACAAAAATATTTAGTTGCAGCTTATTTAATTGGTGCTAGGATTAAAGAAAATGATTTCAAATTTCTAAAACCAATGACTTCACATGATGAAATTGGCGGATATGTTAGTTGGAATACGTATAAAAAAAATAAATATCCTGAAAAATATGAATCTTGGTTTAAAGGAGGGGTAACATCAAACCCAATAAGTTGGGACAATAAAATTGAGTCTGATTATGAGGATCACTTAGGATTATTATACATAAATGATAAATTTTACTCTAAGAGTGTAAAAATTAATATAAAAGATGGACTTCTTTGGACATCTATTCCAAGAGTTCCAAATCGGTTTTTATTATCTTTTATTAAAAACTATCATTATGCTGATATTAATCTTTTTTGGCTCGATATTCAACAAAACTCCATTGATAGAATAAAAGCATGGAATTATAAGAATAATTTATAATCAATTCTATATTTTAACTATCTTAAAAAAAAAAACCGATGAGTAGAAAAAAAACTAATTATAAAATCAACAGAAGAGATTTTATAAAAAAAACTTCTTTATTATCAACTTTTATAATAGTTCCTAGACATGTCCTCGGAGGAGTAAATTATTTAGCCCCAAGCGATCAATTAGCCATTGCAGCAATTGGTGCTGGGGGAAAAGGTCAGTCTGATATTCTTCATGCTTCAGTAAATGGAAAAGAAAGAGTTATTGCATTATGTGACGTTGATTCAGGAGATATTGTAAAAAAATCACGTGAAAGATTTCCTAAAGCTAAGTTTTATGAAGATTTTAGGGTCATGCTTGATAAGCACCCTGAAATAGATGCAGTTACTATCTCTACCCCAGATCATACTCATGCTAATGCTGCAATTAATTCTATGGAGAGAAATAAGCATGTTTATGTACAAAAACCAATATCACATAATATTAGAGAAGCAAGAATTATGACTGAAATGGCTAGAGATAAAAAAGTCGTTTCTCAAATGGGAAATCAAGGTGCATCTAATCCATACCAATTATCAATACAAAAATGGATTACAGATGATGAAATAGGCAATGTTCATAAAGTTTATGTATGGACAAATAGACCAATTTGGCCTCAGGGTGTAATGATGCCAAAACCCGATAATTCAAAATTACCTGATAGTTTAAACTGGAATTTATGGCTAGGCCCAGCTAATAAAACTGATTATACTCCTGGAATGCACCCATTTGATTGGAGGGGATGGTGGCAATATGGAACAGGTGCTCTTGGAGATATGGGATGTCATATAATTGATATTCCTTTCAAAGCTCTAGGTTTAAAATACCCCACTGATGTAGAATGTAGTGTTGGAAGTGTGTTTACTAAGAAAGGGACTCCAGAATATATTCCAGAAGGCTGTCCACCTTCTTCATCAGTCACTCTTCATTTTAATCCTACCTCAATTAATAAAAATAAAATTGAAATGATTTGGACTGATGGAGGTATCAGACCATCCCATCCAGATATAATACCTTCAGAATACAATTTAGGTGGTTTTGATGGAGATGGGAAAAATGGAATAATGATGATTGGTGAAAAAGGAATAATAAGTTGTGATGAAAAAGCTCGAAATCCAATTTTATTTAAAAACGACGGTTCAATAAAAAAAGCAACTCTCCCTCAGGGAACTGTAAATGAATTAAAAGAATGGGGTCATCAAAAAAAATGGGTTGATGCTTGTAAAGCTGGATATAAAAGTGATGAGCATTTATCTCTAACCTCATCATTTGATTATGCTGGTCCTCTCACAGAAACAGTTTTAATGGGGAATATTGCTATTCGCAGTTATTTGCTTAGAAAAAGAATAAATAAAAGATGGGATTATTTTGGGAGAAAAAAATTATTGTGGGATGGAATAAATATGAAAATCACAAACCTAGATGAGGCTAATCAGTTTACCACCAGAGGTTACAGAGAAGGATGGGAGATATGACAAGTTTTTTTTAAATCATTAGGGTAGCATATATTTAACATGTATAACTTTAAAATTAGCTTTTGAAGATATTAGTTACCGGAGGTTTAGGTTATATTGGCTCTCATGTTGTTTTATCTTTAGTCAATAATGGTTATAAAGTTATAATAATTGATAATCTAAGTAACTGTGGTGTTTCTGTACTATCAAAATTAGAAAAATTAATAAATAGTAAATTAATTTTTGAAAAGCTTGATTTAAGCATAAAAAATCAGGTTAAACTATTTTTTGAAAAGTATTCTAATATTAACGGAATAATCCATTTCGCAGCATTAAAATCGGTGGGTGAGAGTGTTATAAATCCTCTAAAATACTTCGACAATAATCTTAATTCAATGCTAAATATCATTGAATATATGCCTAAAGAAACTCCATTTGTTTTTAGTTCTTCATGTACCGTATACGGAACTGTAAATAAACAGCCAATTACTGAATCAACACCTCATGGTATTGCGGAGTCTCCTTATGGTAAAACAAAACAACTTTGCGAAAAAATAATGGAAAAAGAGTTCCATGGAATTAATAATTTTAAAGCTTTGTCTCTTCGTTATTTTAATCCAGTTGGAGCTCATTCAAGTGGTTTAATTGGAGAAAACCCAAAAAATATACCTGAAAACCTTATTCCTTACTTAACACAAGTTGTAATTGGAAAAAGAGATGTTCTGACTATTTATGGAGATGATTACGATACAAAAGATGGCACATGTATTAGGGACTATATACATATCATGGATTTAGCAGAAGCGCACATAAAGTCTCTTGAATATTTATTTAGAATAAAAGATAAAAATTATATAGATTATTTAAATATTGGGACAGGTATTGGCGTTAGTGTATTGGAATTGATTCAAACATTCGAAAAGGCTACTGGTATGAAAGTAAATTACATAATAGGAAAAAGAAGACCGGGTGATATTGAAAAAGCATATGCAGAAACAAAAAAAGCCAAAAAAATTATAGGTTGGGAATCAAAATATTCTTTATCTAGTGCCCTTAATTCTGCATGGAATTGGGAAAAGAAAAGTTTAGATTAATTTTATTAAATTGTATTAAACATAATTTAGGTATGAATAGAAGAAAAGTATTAAAAACTTTTGGAACAGGAATTGCTGGAATAGGAATGAGCCCCATATTAAATGCTCAGAGTGATATGAAAAGAGAATCAAATAATTTAAAAGGAAATATAAATCATTCAGTAAGTGCCTGGTGTTACAGCAAAATACCATTTGAAGAATTGGTAATTCAATCAAAAAAAATAGGATTGGTAGGAATTGATTTGGTTGGATCCGAGAATTGGGATATTTTAAAAAAGCATGATATGATTTCAACTATGTGTTATGGAGATCTTAAGGGGAAATCTACTAGAAGTTTAATAAATGGTTGGTGTGACAAACAATTCCACGATGAATTAATATCAAATTATACTCGACATATTAAATTAGTTTCAGATGCTGGCTGGAAAAACTTAATATGTTTTAGTGGAAGTAGAAGAGGAATTAGTAATGAAGAGGGTTTAAGAAATTGTGTTAAGGGTTTAAGTAAAATTTTACCAATCGCAGAAAAGCATAATGTTATAATTCAAATGGAACTTTTAAATTCTAAAGTTGACCATGAAGATTATATGTGTGATAATTCTAGATGGGGGGTAGAATTATGTAAAAGGTTAAATTCAAAAAACTTTAAACTTCTTTATGACATATACCATATGCAAATAATGGAGGGAGATGTAATAAGAACCATAAAAAATAATCATAAATTTATTGGACACTATCATACTGCAGGAGTTCCTGGACGTAATGAAATAGATGAAACACAGGAGTTGTTTTACCCTGCCATAATGAAAGCAATTGCATCTACTGGTTTTAAGGGTGTTGTTGCACAAGAATTTAAACCAACTAGAGAAGATCTCATCAAAGGTCTAGCTGAAGCTATTAGAATTTGTGATATATAAATATCAACTTATTCCTAAATTATTCAATAAGCAATATTAATTAAGCTACTTTTGTCCCTTAATTGTTTATATGTCCTCATTTAAAGACATAGGTCTTAAACCCTTTTTAATTCAAGCAATTGAAGATTTGGGTTTTCAAAAACCTACGGATGTTCAAAAAGAATGTATACCACTGCTTTTAGAAACTGATCTTGATCTTGTTGCTTTGGCTCAAACGGGAACAGGAAAAACTGCAGCCTTTGGAATGCCTTTATTACAAAAGATTAATATTAATTCTAATTATACTCAGGGATTGATTCTTTCTCCTACAAGAGAGCTTTGTATTCAAATTACTAAAGAAATTCAATCTTATGCCAAGCATCTTCCAAATGTTAATGTAGTTGCTGTATATGGTGGTTCAAACATCCAAGAGCAGTCAAAAAAAATTAAAAAAGGTGCGCATATTATTGTGGCAACCCCGGGAAGAATGCAAGATATGCAAAGACGGAAAATCGTTAATATTAGTAAAATAGACTACTGTGTACTTGACGAAGCTGATGAGATGTTAAATATGGGTTTTTATGAGGATATAACTAAAATATTATCAAAAGCCCCTAAGCAAAAGAATACATGGTTATTTTCAGCAACAATGCCCTTATCGGTTTCAAAGATTGCAGAAAAATTTATGAACTCTCCTAATGAGATAGTAATTGGAAACAAAAATTCTGGAGCAAAAAATGTATCTCACGAATATTACACTGTTAGTGGTCGTCAGAGATTTGAAGCATTAAAACGCTTAGTAGATGCGAATCCGACAATATTTGGTTGTGTTTTTTGTAGAACAAAGCGGGAAACTCAAAAAGTTGCTGAAAATCTTATTGAATCAGGGTATAATGCTTCTGCTTTACATGGAGACTTAAGTCAGAATCAGAGGGATACTGTAATGAATTCTTTTAGAAAAAAACAAATCCAACTTTTGGTTGCTACTGATGTTGCCGCTCGTGGTATAGATGTTGATAATATAACGCATGTAATTAATTATCAGTTGCCTGATGAAAATGAAGTTTACACTCATAGGAGTGGAAGGACAGGTAGAGCTGAAAAAAAAGGTATTTCAATAATTATTGTAACTCAAAGTGAGCAACGAAAAATTCGATCCATAGAAAAACTAATACAATCGAAAATAACTCACAAAAATATTCCAGATACGGATGAAATATGTAGAATTCAGATGTTGTCTTTGGCTAAGAAAATAAGTAATGTAGAGCCCTCTCTCTCAGCTGAGAAACTTATTCCAGATTTTACCAATGAACTAAACAATTTGACTAAAGAAGATATTCTGAAAAGACTAATTACTGTTGAGCTAGATAGATTTTATAATTATTACAGTGATAAATCCAAAAAGTTAGATACACCCAAAAAGGGTAGTAGTAACAAAAATTTAGTAGAAAGAATAAATAAAAAAGATGAAATCCGTTATCACATAAATATTGGGGAAAGAGATAAATACGATTGGCGATCATTAAAAGACTTGATTAAATCATCTCTTGGTTTTAATGGAGATGAAATTTTTCATGTTGATACAATGAGAAATTTTTCATTTTTTTCGTCAGGTCCAAATGAAAAAAGTAAAATATTAAAAGGTTTTAATTCTTTAAAAATAAATAATAGGGACATAGATGTTTCAGTTACCGAGAAATTTGATTCAAAAAGGGCGAAAAAATCAAAAACTAGAAAAAAAGATCGAAGTTTTTTGAAAAAAAAATCAGTAAAAAAAAATAAGATTAACCCATTTAAATATAAAGCCAAAAAAAGTAAACAGTGAAACTTACGTATATGTAAAAAAAAACCTCTCAGTGAGAGGTTTTTTT
>CENX01205306.1_pt1 | contig 10502 bp, 8 predicted proteins | sample 361321 | NCBI WGS metagenome assembly CENX01 (sample SAMEA2619678, study PRJEB7988) | marine metagenome | isolation source: saline water (ENVO:00002010), including | reverse complement strand
AAATATTAGAAGAAATATGGGATAATAAAATATTAACTAATAGAGGAAAGTTTGTAAATGAGTTTGAAGAAAAATTCATCCTGAAGTTTTTATGCAAACATTTTTTAACATTTATGAGTGGTACAATGGCCCTTAACGCTTCTATAATGGCATTAAAAATAAAAGGAGAGATTATTACATCTCCTTTTACATGGATCGCGACTATATCAGCAATAAAGCTATCAAATTGTATACCGGTTTTTGGAGATATAAATTGCGAAACTCTTAATCTAGATGCATCAAAAATTGAGAAGTATATTACATCAAAAACTTGTGCAATCATGCCAGTACATGTATTCGGTAATCCATGCGAAATAAATGAGATTCAAGAATTAGCAAATAAGTATAATCTTAAAGTTATCTATGATGCTGCTCATGCTGTAGGATCAAAATACAAAAATAAAAGTATTCTAAATTACGGAGATATTTCTGCAACTAGTTTTCATGCTACTAAGCTATTAAATACAGGAGGAGAGGGTGGAGGTTGTATAACTAATAGCAAAAATATCGCTAAAAGACTAAAACGAATTCAATTTTTTGGTTATAACGAAGACAAAACAGATATATTATTAGACGGCATGAATGGAAAACTAAACGAATTACAATCAGGAGTTGGTATAATAAATCTTATACATTTTGATAAAATAATTAACGATAGAAAAATAAAATATAAAATCTATTATGATAATTTAGTAAAAAATAAAAAACTCAGTTTTCAGAAACTAAAAACTGGTGAAACAAATTTTTCATACTTCCCAATAATTTTTAAGACAGAAAATGAATTATTAAAAATAGTACAATTACTAAACCAAGAGAATATATTTCCAAGAAGATATTTTTACCCATCAGTTAATAAGTTTAATAAAATTATTGAAACGCAAAAAAGAGAATTATCTGAATCCATCGCTAAAAGGATATTGTGTTTGCCACTTTATTTTGATCTAGATGTCAAAATAATTATTAAAGTAATACAGATTATTAATAAAAATCTATGAAAATTGCGATAATGCAGCCATATTTTTTTCCATATATAGGTTATTATCAACTTATTCATGCAGTAGATATTTTTGTTATTTATGATAATATTAAATACACAAAAAAAGGTTGGATAAATAGAAATAGATTTATTTTAAATGGTAAAGAAAAATTATTTACAGTTCCAATAAAATCAGCAAGTAATGTACTAAATATAAATGAAAGATATTTATCTGATGATTATGAAAAGAAAATGAAAAAAACTTTGTTTCAAATAAAAAATTCGTATTCCAAAACCGTATTCTTTAATGAAATATACCCAATTTTGGAAAAGCTTTTTTTGTATGATCAAGTAGATCTTAAAAAAAACCTTTTTGATTATATTCGTTTTTCAGTTTTTTTTATTTGCGAGTTATTGGGGATAGATAGTCAAATAATTATTTCTTCAAAATTAGATATTGATCATAAATTAAAATTTGATAGAAAAATTATTGCAATTTGCAACGAGTTGGGAGCCAGTTCTTATATAAATCCAATAGGTGGGAAAAACATATATAATCGTGAAAATTTTACAGAAAATAAAATTTCCTTGAAGTTTCTTGAAATGAATAAAATTATTTACCAACAATTTTCCAAAATTTTCATTCCAAACCTTTCAATTATAGATGTGCTAATGTTTAATGGATTTAAAAAAACAAGCGCTATGCTAAAAGAGTTTAAACTTATTTGATAGATCTTTGATTGAGTTTAATTAAATCACAATGATAGAATATCAAATTAAAAACAATAGTCTAACTGGAATGATTCAGGCCATTAATGAATGTACGTTGGGTAAAGATGTTTTATTAATAAAGAGTATCTTGAAAAGCTATAGTCTAAATGATTTTGGAAATATATTAAGTAATCAATTAGGTTTTAAAAATGATGATAGACAATTAAACTTAGATAATTCTATTGAGCGATCGATCTGGTGGCCAATCATTTATGACCAAAGAAGAGATAATGTTTATACTCACAGTAAAACTCGCCAGCCTTTGCATAGTGACAGTGCTTGGTTTTCAGAGCCAGCCGAAATGGTTTTTTTAGCTGTCGAAAGACAAGCTAAAACAGGGGGTGAGACTACAATTTATACTTTGGAAAGGCTTCTAAATGATTTAGAAAAAGAGGACAATACACTTTTATCTGATTTACAATCAGTAAAAGTAAAAATAAATAAAGAGATATCTGGTAAATATCATAACGAAACAACTATTATTAAAAATGAAGATTCAATTTATTGGAATTACTATAGAACAGAAAAAAAAGAAAAAACTACAAAATTAATGTGTGATAAATTTTTTAATTTTTTAGAGAAAAAAGAACGGACCAATAGCGTAGAGATTTTAAGAGGAGAATCATCGGATATAATTTGCTTTAATGATACTAAATTACTTCATGGAAGATTAAAATTTAAGGCTAGAAAAAAAGGAGATAGGCTTTTGCATCAATCAATGTGGTTTATAAATAATTTATAATATTAATGGTAGATTTTAGTATAATTATACCTGTTTACTGCAATTCTGAGACACTTGATGAATTGATATTACAGATTGACAACAAAATCTTTAAAAAAAACGAGGCTCTTACTGGTCAAGTAGTATTCTGTGATGATGGTTCAATAGATGATTCATATGAAAAACTAATAAACATAAATAAACGGTTTTCAAATACTAAAATTATTCGGCTAACAAGGAACTTTGGCCAAATTTCTGCAATAATTTGTGGTCTAGAAAATATTGAATCCAAAGCCTACATAATATTGTCAGCAGATTTGCAGGATCCTGTAAGTCTTATTAATAAATTTTTAAGCAACCATTTTGAAAATGGTTTTGAAATAGTTCTTGGTGAAAGAGCCTCAAGAGATGATTCTTATATAGATCAATTAACAGCAAAAATATTTTATAAAATTATTTCCAAACTAAGTTTCCCTGATTATCCACGGGGCGGTTTTGATTATTTCCTTATTTCAAAAAAAATTAGAGATTTAATAATTAGAATGAATCAATCAAACCCGTTTTTACAAGGTGAAATATTTTACACTGGTTTTCAAACAAAAAGAATACCGTACAAAAGAAAAAAGAGGTTATCAGGAAAATCTAAAACCACCTTATCAAAGAAAATTACATTTTTTATAGACGGCATTCTAAGTTACTCTTTTTTCCCACTCAGGGCAATGTCCTTTCTTGGTTTTATACTTTTTTTGGTCGCTATATTAATATCAATCGTGCTCGTTATTGCAAAATTTAATAATTATGGGACTTATCCACTTGGATGGGCTTCTTCAATTTTACTAACAATACTATTAAATTCTATTCAAATGATGTTTCTGGGAATTATTGGAGAGTATCTATGGAGAACACTAGCACAAGTAAGGAATAAACCAAAGTACATCATAGACAACGTAATTGAATAAACAAAAATCAAAAATTCTCGTTGTCTAAGATTTTATGTTCTCTTGATAAATACATCAAACTGATTATTTGGGAATTCAAATCAATTCTTTTACAATTTTAACAATTTTTTTCATTTCTTTTAAAGAATATCTTTGGTCTATTGGTAAAGGGATTAATTTTTCCGTTAATTCTTTTTCAAAAAGAAATTTATTTTTAATTGTTTTAATTTTTCTATCCCAAAATGTAGGTACAAAAAGTTTTTTTGCATGGAATTTTTTTTTATTTATTTTTTTATCAATTAATAAGGGGTAACACATTGGAATTTCACTTTTGTTTTTAGAAGGATTAAATTTATTTAAATATTTCAATTCTTCATCTAAAAACTGAAAGTTTTTCAGTCTTTTTTTTGCAAATTCATTATAATCTAAGTTTTTTAAAATAAATTCTGATAGTTTTGATACTTTTCTTATTTCTGGCCCCAATAATGATTCATTAAACAAAAATTTTTCATATGTGCTTTTTGCATAATCATTTATTAAATGGTCAAAACGTACTTCATCATTCCTTTTAAAATCATTTTTTATTTCAATAGGAGAAAATAAAAAAGCTCCATCACTTACCCCAAAAAATTTTCTAGCCGAATTATATGACCAAATATTTTTGTATCCTTTTTCATAAAATGCCTGAGAATTATCTACTATTAAATTGGCCTTATATTTGTTGATTAGGTATTTAACGGTTTTGTTCTTAATTCCAAAATAATTAATGTATAAAATATAACCATCTTCAAAGTAATTTAAATTTTTTGGCTCGAGATTATCATTTAATGAATAATATTCAAATTGAATTTTATTTAACAAAATAGGCTCAAGTAGAGAATCACAAATGTAATAAGGAACATATAATTTTTTAGGTTTCTCTTTTTGGAGAATTAAGTTTAAACAGGCTCTTCCTGTCGATAAAAGTAGGTTCCTAGAATCATTAGAATAATTTGATTCTGATAAATCTAGATTTAAATAACCCCCGATTACTTTCATAATAATTTATGCCAAATAAATTTCATTGTAATTTGCATATTGTTTATAAAATATTAATAATTAAAAATAACAATAATTATCATTATTAAATAATTTTTGTATTTTTGACAAACTTAAAAAACTAATAATTATATTTTAAAATATATATTTTGAAATATCGTTTTTTGAATTAATGCTAACAAATTATTATTAATACTAATAAGATTTTAAGAAAATGGTAACCAGTATATTAATTACAACACCAATTTTTATTATACATATAATTTGATTAAAATGAATTTGAAAATAGATTTAAATAAAATTTTTAAAAATAATAGAATTCTGATTTTAGCTAGTTTGTTATTTTATTTTATTCATGTTACCATGTGCATAATTCATGGATCAAAAGTCCCATGGGGTGGTGATGAGTGGTTTAGCTATGAAAATTTTACATTAATGGGTCTTCCTTTTTCCCTTGTAGTATTAGTAATGAAAAATTTTTTTGGACAGGTAAGTTCAGAAAATTTTTTATATTTTAGATTTCAGGGACTTATTTGGTCAACTATATTTTTTTCAATCTGTATTTTATTTTTATCAATGAGCAAAAATAAAAAAATTAAATTATTTTTAATTTTTTATTTACTTTTTTTATGCCTAAATCCCTATGTGATCCACATTACTACCTTTTTTAGATATTATTCTTTGTATTTATATTCGTCCTCGGCACTGACAATATTTTTTCTGATAAATGATAAAAAATATGCTCAAAAGAGAAGCCTAATTTATCTTTTAGGAATTTTTTCTATTTTTATCCATTTGTTTTTATTTATTCAAATAATAATATATATATATTTGAAAGAAATGCTACTTTCGAATAAAAAAGTATACTTTTTAAGTTTTTCTGGTATTGCATTTTTTATAATTATACCATTCTTGCCACAAATAATTTCATATTTGTTTAATTCTTTATTTCCGATATACAAATATGAATATGCCTTCATTCATAGGGGATATTCATTGAGTACAGTTTTAAAGCCAATTATGGTTGTTTTTACTTTTATTTTTGGTCATTACCAAAAACCATTTTCATTAATATCAGTTGATATATTATTTACCTTTTATGGACTAATCCTTGTTTATGGTTTATATAAATTAATAAAAGTTGAGGGGCTTGAGCACCCTTTGATTTTGGCAGGAGTAGCTCCACTGATTATTTCATTTTTAATAATTGAACCAATTTCATTGCCTGCAATGCCCCAGGTTTCACCGCATCATGTTATTTTTGTGTTTCCTTGGTTGTTTTTTATTTTTTTCATCCCTTTATTAGGCACAAAATTTGGTTTTTTCATAAACTTAATTTTTTTTTATGGAAATGTTTATGCTAATTATTTAAATATGAAAACAGAGTTTATCGATTATAATTATATTAATGAAAAAATACCAAGTTCTGATGTGCCAATTATTTCCGATGCACCGAAAAATTATAATTTTTTTATAAATGATAATAATTTTATATGGTACGGAAATAGCCAAGAGATAATTCAATCTTTAGATAATGAAGAATCAATTGGATTATTAATTGGGAATTGGAAGGTATATAACACATTAAAACCTCTCCAATTTTGGCATAACCCCTCCGGCTCTGAAAATGAACTAAATAAATTAAATAGTATATTAATCAATCTAAATAATCAAAGTTTTCATTTAGTTGATAGTTATAGTTTCTTCCCAGTTCAATTTTATTTGTTCAATAAAAAAAAAATAAGGTCTAAATCAAATCTATGGTTTTATGATATGAAATATAGAGATTTAAAATTGCCATTATATATTGATGGTAATAAAATAATTGGATTTGAAAAAGTTTTTTATGGAAATAAAAAATATATTGAATCAGGTTTCTATTATTTTATTCAGTCTGATTCCCCTGAAAAAATAAAGAATGCAATAGAAATTAGATATGATAATGGATCCATAAAATATTATGACTTAGATAAAGAATATGATAAATATAGATCATTTTTTTGTAGATCCATTGAAGGTGATGATATCGTTTATAATTATAATAAAATGCCCCTCATTTCTAATAGTATGAAATACTCTGGTAGTATATTCAAGGCAGAATCTAGAATTTATTATCATAATACTTTTAATGGAGGGTGCTCGTTAGAAATAAAAAACCAACAAATAACTTTAATAAAAGCTATTATTTCGAGAGATAATCATTGAAATTTATTTTTACTTTTTTCTCAAACGGCCTAAAAAACAATTTTTAGATTATAGTTCATTGGATATAAAAGAAAATAAATTGTTTTTATTATGGACACCGTCCTATTACCCGCGGTTTGGAGGCTTAGAAAGTGTAACCAGAGAATACGCCTTTTTTTTCAAAGAAAAAGGATGGAAGGTAAAAGTTATTTCAAATAAATATCCTTTATCTCTACCAAAATCACAAAACATTGATAATATTAATATTAACAGGTATCTTTTTTTAAGTAGACCTATTCATTATTTTAAAAATAAACGATTTGATCTATTCTTTGCTTATATCATCGTTAAGCCACTCACTTTATTTAGGCTTATTTTTTATTTTAGAAAAAACAAACCGAGTATAGTAAATGTTCATTTCCCTGATAACCAATTAATTGAACTGGTTATTCTAAACTTTTTTTTTAAGTTTAATCTTATTGTATCAATGCATGGAAATGAAGTTGAAAGATTATCTAAAATAAAGAAAGATAGCTTTAGATACATACTATATTTAAAAATATTTAATCAAAGTAAATACATTTCTTTTTGCTCAAATTATTTATTAAAAAAATTTAGGAAAATATTCACTTTTATAAATGAAGATAAGTTAATGGTAGTAAATAATGGTGTTAGTGAAGATTTTATAAGATCTAAGATTACGTTAAAAAAGAGTAAGTATGCTTTTTTAGCATCAAGATTTGTTCCTCAAAAAGGACTAAGAATTATTTTTAAGATTTTTGAGGATGTAAATATGAAAGAGCTTCAAATTGCTGGAGGCAGTAAAAAGGATGGAGAAAACTTTTCATCAAATATTAGTCAGAATATAAAATTTCTTGGTGTATTAGATAGGTGTCAGATTATTGATAGATTAAAATTTAGTGCGTTGACCATAATACCATCCAAAAATGAAGCATACGGTATAATTGTTGCCGAAGCTTTATGTGCTGGGAGTCCCATTGTTACAACAAAAGTAGGGGGAATACCTGAGCTAATAAACTCTGTAAGGAATAAATTAAATGAGCAACAAAAAAACATTTTTGATAAGTGGGTAAAAGTTGTAGAACCAAATGAGAAATCAATAAAAAATGGTATTAACTCTATAATTTCCAATAAAAATTCAATTAAAGAATACATAAGTTTAGTTGAATCATTTCGGAATCAGTTTCTTTGGGAAAATAAACTAAAAATACTATTCAATAGGATAGAAAGTCTTGATTAGTTTTTTAGTAATTGTTTTCACATTAATTGGATTAAATAGAATCCTTTTTAATAGACAAGGAATAAAAGAATCACTAGTATGGATGGTATATGGTCTAATATTAGGCTATAGAACTTTTGAGATTTCGGCAGGTATTAGCTTTCATCCAATTGAAATTTTTATATATGCTACTTTATTGCGTATAATTCTTTTTAAAATGAAAAACTATAGTTCATTTCCAATTTCATACAAACTTTTGGCTTCTATTTTTATTTCATTTATACTCGTTGACTTGTTTGATAGCTTTGATCTTTATGCTTTAAGTGAGTTTAAAAATGCATTCTTATTAATATTAATATTATTTATTACCAATCATATATTTGTTGATAATGAATATATTATAAATATTTTTAGGCATTATTCAATTGCAGTTTCAGTAATTGCATTTCTGGGAATTATTGAATTTGTTTTTCCTGAGATTATGTCAAGTATATTTGGTTTTTCTGGAACCATTAGACCAACTATGGATAGTATATTTTTTAATCGACTTTCATTCTTATTTTGGGGATCACACCTTGCTGCAAATTTAATTCCACCTTTTTTCCCTATAACATTATTTCTTTTTATAAAAAACAGATCTTTAGTTTCATCAAAAACTTTAATAACATTTTTAGTCATAATAAATCTATTTGCAGTTTATTTATCTGGAAACCGGGTTACATGGTTGTATCTAACCATATTTATCGTTTACACCATTATATTTTTTAATGATCAAATGGTTTCTCAAATAAAAAAATATATAATACTGTTATCGTTGTCATTTATTATTTATATATATTCACAACCAGTAGAGGGTCGTTATATATCGACATTTAAAGCAATTGCTGGTAAAATAGATAATAGATATGATTCTAGTGGTTCTCAGAGATTAATGTTTATCCAGATTGCATTAGAAAGAATTAAAAACAATCCTATTGGCGAGGGATGGGGTTATAAATTTTGGGTGCATAGCGATTTAATTCAAATTTCTCTTAAAACTGGAATACTCTCTGGTATTTTGTTTCTATATATACTTTTAATGTTATTGAAAAAAAATTTAAGTTACTATTCTAGACAGAAAGGAGAAGTGACATACTTTTGTTTTACTTGTTTAATGATTTTTGTAATATTATCCCTAGGTGTAAATGGAAATATTTCATTAGTACAGTGTGGAGTTCCTATGTATTTGTTTATCGCTATCATAGAGTCTTTTTATTTAAATCAAAAAAATCTAAAACATTAATTTGATGGACTCAAAATTTGAAATAACTGTATTACTACCAACTTTCAATTCTGAAAAAACCATCAAAAAAACTTTAAATTCAGTTTCCTGGGCCGAAGAAATTATTGTAGTTGATTCATTCAGTAATGATTCGACTTTAAAAATTGCCAAAGAATTTAAAAGAATAAAGATCATTCAAAATGAGTATATTAATTCAGCAAAACAAAAAAACTGGGCTCTTGCATACTGTAGTCATGATTGGATTTTGCAAATTGATTCTGATGAAATTTTAGATATTAGTTCTAAAGAGACTATTAGAAACGCAATAAAAAATGTAAACCAAAAAATTAAATGTTTTAGGTTTAAAAGAAAAAATTTTGTGCTTGGAAGATGGGTTAAGTATGGAGGCTTTTATCCAGATTGGCAATACCGTTTATTTAGAAAAAATTATGCTAAATGGAGCGATAGAGAGGTCCATGCTAAACTAGTAGTCAATGGTGATATTCAATCCCTTGATTTAGAAATTACACATACTGGAATGCCCAATATTAGTAAGCAACTTGGAAATTTAAACCGATATTCAAGATATGAAGCCGATGAAATGTGGAAAAAAAATAAAAATTTTATGTTTCTCAAATGGATTATTGGATCGATAGCTATTTTTTTTAAGAAATATTTTTTTCAATTCGGTTTTTTAGATGGATGGAGAGGTTTTTTATTGGCTGTATACACAGGATTTTATTTTTTTATTAGTTATGCAAAACTCTTGGAATTAAAAGTATTAAAATTAGAGAAAAGTCCCAATTAGAACTCTTGATTTCAGAATCTTCAACTGAAATGGGTGGAGTTCAATATAGTACCCTTTATTTTGCTGAAGAATTAAAGAAAAATAGGCTGATTGATTTCTCTATTCTAGTACCTAGTTCAGGGAAAATTTCAGATGAATTTAAAAAAAGAAAAATCCCTTATATAGTCAGCTCAAAAATATCTAATTATAATTCATCTAGTTTCTCCTTTTTCAATGATCAAATAAGGATTCCAAATCTCTTAGCTATTTTTATAAATGTTTTTAAAATTTTTTCAGATATAAAAATTTTTAAAATTATCCTAAAGAAACAAAATCCTAAATTAGTAATTACGAAAGGTTTATTTAACCATATAGCGATGGGTATAAGTTCATACAGCCTAGGTATACCTGTTATTTGGCATTTACAGGATTTAATTACTAGTCGATATTTTGGTTTGTATCGTGTTTTTATAAAATATCTTGCTAAAAAAATACCCAATTCTATTATATGCGATGGAAATTTGATAAAAATAGCTCTAGGATCAAA
>CENX01208812.1_pt1 | contig 10505 bp, 9 predicted proteins | sample 361321 | NCBI WGS metagenome assembly CENX01 (sample SAMEA2619678, study PRJEB7988) | marine metagenome | isolation source: saline water (ENVO:00002010), including | reverse complement strand
CTCGGATTTGTTGACAGAGTCTGCCGATAATAATCTGCCGCCTGAGCCCAGCAGTCACATTGTTGATCTCGAGAGCTTGGATCAGACTCAGTTTATAAAAAAAGCGACCAGCAATAGTTTCATGGTTGTTACGGCTAATCCTCATGCGACTGCAGCGGCAAAAAAAATATTACTGCAAGGTGGCACAGCTATGGATGCAGCGATTGCCGCGCAATTAGTGTTAGGTTTAGTCGAGCCGCAATCTTCAGGCCTTGGTGGCGGTGGATTTTTGTTGTATTGGGACTCAAAACAAAAAATACTTAAGAGCTATGATGGTCGTGAAACTGCCCCTTTGAGTGTCGACGAGAATTTATTTTTCAGCCCAGAGTTAGGCGAGACAGATAAGTTTTTTGCAGCCGTGCTTGGCGGGAAAAGTGTTGGCGTTCCTGGTTTAGTAAAAATGTTAGAGTTGGCGCATCAACAACACGGTGAGTTGAATTGGCAGCAGCTCTTCAGTCCAGCGATTCAGTTGGCCGATCAAGGTTTTGCCGTTTCTGAGCGTCTTAACACGCTATTAAGCTTAGTGCCTAAGGTGAAACAGCGCGAAGCGATTAGGCAATACTTTTTTGACCAGCAAGGCCAGCCATTGGCTATTGGTGCGCAATTAAAAAATCCAGAGTATGCGCAAACTTTAGGGAAGCTTGCTAAACAAGGCGGCGATTACTTATACCGCAGCGAGTTGACACAAAAAATAATTACTGCCGTGAATCAAGATGACAATGTCGGGTATTTAACCGCAAAAGATTTCACCGAGTATCAACCCTTGGAGCGAACACCGGTTTGCCGACAGGTTTTCAGTTATCGGCTCTGTGGTATGGGGCCGCCTTCATCGGGGGCAACCACGGTACTGGCGACACTGTTGATTCTTGAGCAGCTTGCTGAACCGATTTTAGCCGCGGGTAATGAGCCAATTGAAAACAACCCATTGCTTGCTCATTATTTTATTGAGGCTTTGCGACTAGCTTTCGCTGATAGAAATACCTATATAGCCGATCCAAAATTTGTCCCTGTGCCGATTGATCAATTGCTTGAAACCGACTACCTTCATTCACGCGCCCAGTTAATCAGCGCACAGCGGGCCATGCCAGTTGTTGTGGCTGGCGATCTGGTCTCACCTTTGGCTGCGCGGTTCACAACCCAGGGCAGTCCAGAATTAGAATCGACTACCCATCTCAGTATTGTTGATCAGCTAGGAAATGCAGTGAGTATGACGACCAGTATCGAGACAGCGTTTGGATCGCGATTAATGGTTGGAGGTTTTTTGCTAAATAATCAGCTGACTGATTTTTCTTTTAGACCTCGTGATGTGAATCAAGAGCGTGTGGCTAATCGCGTCGAAGGCGGCAAGCGACCGCGGAGCTCTATGTCGCCGATGATCGTTTTCGATCAAAGTAATCAACCGATATTAATTATTGGCTCACCCGGAGGTAAGCGCATTATCCCTTATGTTGCAGGGTTTATTTATGAGGTGTTAGCTTTGGGTCGCGCGCCTGAGGCTGCATTACAGCGGCCCCATATTACCAGCATTGGTCGTGGCGTAGAGGTCGAACAGGGCACATCTGCATCATTGATTGACGGTCTAGCCGCGCTGGGACACAAGCCACAGGTGAAATACCAAACCAGCGGCTTGCACTTAATTTATCGCAACCAAGGTCAATGGCTAGGTTTAGCTGATCCGCGTCGAGAAGGTACAGTTGTTGGTGAGTAGGCTTTATTTTTGACAGTGAGGGCAGTAGTAGCTGCTGCGCTGGCCAATCCTCAATGCTTTAATTGGTGTACTGCATTTTCTGCATGGCCGCTGCTCTCTATCATAGACTCGAAGCGTTTGTTGAAAATAACCTGGCTTGCCGTCCCCACCGACAAAATCTTTTAGAGTCGTGCCGCCCATTTCAATCGAGGATTTGAGCACCATAATAATGGCCTCGACTAAGGCTTGACACTCTGCTTTAGTGACTTTGCCCGCCGGTCGTGTTGGGCGAATACCGCTAATGAATAATGCTTCGTTAGCATAGATGTTACCAGCGCCAACAACGATATGGTTATCCATAATGAAATTCTTCACTGCAATTTTCTTTTTTCGCGCACGTTGAAACAAATATTCGCCGTTAAAGTTCTGGTCAAAGGGTTCCGGCCCAAGTTTGCTTAGCAGGGGATGTTCAAACGGCGATAGGCCTAACCATAATACAGAGCCGAATCGGCGAGGATCATTAAAGCGGAGATATTTGCCCGTAGCTAGCTGAAAGTCGACATGATCGTGTTTTTTAATTGCGGTGTTGGCATTAACGATTTTAAGATTTCCAGACATGCCGAGATGGATCATGAAGTAACCGTGATCGAGCTGGAATAAAATATATTTAGCACGACGGCTTATTGCTCTGACGATATAACCATTAACTTTTTGCCGAAAGTCACGGCTAATCGGCCAGCGAAAACGAGACTCTCGAATGACGACCCGATTTATTTTTTTTCCAACCAGGTGGTTTTCAATACCGCGTTTGGTGGTTTCGACTTCGGGTAATTCTGGCATGTCCATTTAAACCGTTTTTGTTGAGGCAAAAGTATGCGCGCAGAGTGATTATTTAGGCAATAAAAAACCCGCTTAAAGGCGGGCTTTTCAATCAAAATAAATAATTATTTTATTTTTCCTTCCTTATACATCACATGTTTGCGGACCACAGGGTCGTATTTTTTAACTTCCATTTTTTCAGGCATAGTGCGTTTATTTTTATCAGTGGTGTAAAAGTGGCCAGTACCCGCTGATGAATTTAATCGAATTTTCTCTCTCATAATTTCAGTCTCTTAGTGCCTGTGCACTTTATCTGATTAGAAAAGTTAAGCTGATCAATAGTAATTAGTTAAACAGTTTCGCCGCGACCGCGTAGTTCGGCAACAATTGTTTCGATGCCTTTTTTGTCGATAATGCGCATACCTTTTGACGACACGCGTAAGCTGACAAAACGTTTTTCGCTTTCAAGCCAAAAACGATGACGGTGAAGATTAGGAAGAAATCGGCGTTTAGTGCGATTCTTTGCGTGCGAAACGTTATTGCCCGTTATGGGTCGCTTGCCTGTTACTTGACAAACTTTTGACATCTTGATTCTCCAATGCATTCGCCAATTAATTGAACTTAATCGCTAAGCTGTTGAAAAGTCTTAACAATTAAAGGCAGGCGTTGTTATGTGTTGCACCGTAAAGCGTCACAGCTCTACGGCCTAAAAAGAGCGCGACTTTATACCAAAATGGCGCCGACAACACAAGGTTTTCATTTTTAACTGTGTTTTAAGACGCGTAAAAATGGCCGGTTTCACCCAATTAAAGGGCTTCAGCGCCTTTTGTTAGCAGCTTTTCACGGGGCCTTTCATCTATCGGCCAGTTTTTGATCGTCATATATTTGCCTTATAAGATTGATAATCATGGTCGCCGATGCGCTATAATCTGACTTTTGAATACGCTGTTGCTGGTCGAGAGACAGTTTTGACAGCGGCCACTTCACTTTGTCTCAATGGTCGATACGATATTCCATCATGAAGCAAACTTTGCAGAATAAACGACTTTTACTCGGTATTACCGGTGGTATTGCGGCTTATAAAAGCCCTGAGATAGTCCGCCGTTTGCGCGATGCAGGTGCTGAGGTGCGTGTGGTTATGACGCGAGGAGCGATGGAGTTTATCACCCCATTGACGCTACAGGCGGTATCGTCAAATCGCGTTCACAGCGACTTGCTTGACGCTGATGCTGAAGCGGCGATGGGGCATATTGAGTTAGCCCGATGGGCTGATGCGATCGTCGTTGCGCCGGTCACCGCCGATGCCTTAGCGCGTTTTGCACAAGGACGAGCGGACGATTTATTAAGCACTTTGTTGCGAGCCAGTGATGCGCCAGTATTATTAGCGCCAGCGATGAATCAGGCCATGTGGCGCGATGCTGCGACTCAAGAAAACAGCCAGATTTTATCTCAGCGTGGCTACCGCTCAATAGGCCCTGCCGATGGAGTTCAGGCTTGTGGTGATGTTGGAGCCGGACGAATGAGTGAGCCCTTAGCGATCGTGGCGGCGGTTAGCGATTTATTTGAAAAACAAACACTGACCGGTCACCATGTGGTGATTACGGCGGGGCCGACCCGTGAAAGAATTGACCCAGTGCGCTATTTAAGTAATTTCTCGACCGGCAAGATGGGCTTTGCACTGGCTGAAGCGGCGGCCGAAGCAGGAGCCAAAGTGACCTTGATCGCTGGCCCTGTGAATTTATCGACGCCTGATCGCGTAGAGCGAATCGATGTCATTTCAGCGGATCAAATGCTAGCCGTAGTCCAGCAATTTGCTGCAACAGCATCAATTTTCATTGCGGCGGCGGCGGTTGCTGATTTTCGGCCCTCTGCGCCGACCGATCAAAAAATAAAGAAAACCAGTGGTATCGAGACCATGCAATTAGACTTAGTTAAAAATCCAGATATATTAAAGTCTGTTGCTGAAAGTGAGCAGTCACTATTTTGTGTGGGGTTCGCGGCTGAAACTGAAAATTTACTCGCCCATGCGCGGGCTAAATTAGCACGAAAAGGGCTTAATATGATTGTCGTTAATGATGTATCTCGCAGCGATATTGGTTTTGCCGCCGACGATAATGAAGTGGTGGTCATCACGCCTAAGGATGCAATCAAGCTTGAAAAAGCTAATAAACGGCACTTAGCGCGTCGCTTAATTCAATTGATTGCTGAGCAAGTTAGCCCAGCTGACAATTCTGATAGCGGGTAAGTTTAGCCTCCTGATGACGAACTTTCCGGTCGCTGTGTATGGCGATTAGCCCCGTTATTTTTAGAGCCTATGATATTCGCGGCCACGCAGATACTGAGCTCAATCACACCACTATTGATGCGCTTGGCCGTGCAATTGGCACATTGGCTTTACGAGGTGGTCAAACTACCATGGTTGTCGGCCGTGACGGGCGGCTGTCCTCGCCAAGAATTTATCAACAACTCATCGATGCTTTACAAGCGACAGGTTGCGATGTGATCGGTATTGGCCTGGTTGCCACCCCGATGTTGTATTTTGCAACGCATCACTGCGGCACACAAGCAGGCGTGATGGTGACGGGCAGTCATAATTCCAGCGACATGAATGGCATGAAAATTGTACTTGACGGTCAAGCGCTAAGTGCGTCGTCCATTCAAGCGTTGCGGGTAATGATTGATGAAGATCTCCTAGCAATAGGTGCAGGCCAGCTAAAAACCTGTGACATCAGTGAACACTATATTGCTGCGGTGCAGGCTTCTCTGCCCCCATTACCGCCGTTAAAAGTTGTTCTCGATTGCTGTCATGGTGCAGCAGGCCCAATTGCGGCTCGGTTATACCGTTCAATGGGTTGTGAAGTCGTCACTTTGTATGATTCGGTCGATGGCAATTTTCCAGCCCATTCCCCCGATCCGTTTAAGCCGGGCAGCTTGGACAGCCTTAAGCATACCGTTAAAGCGGTTAATGCTGATCTAGGACTGGCTTTTGATGGCGATGCTGACCGTCTTGTAGCGATTGATGAGTTGGGCAGAAGTCTAGATCCTGATCAGCTAATGATGTTGTTTGTTGAAGCGGTCTCTCAAGCTTGGCCCGATACGGCCATTGTTTATGATATTAAGTCCAGTCAGCGTCTTGCGGCTTGGATAGAGCGTTGCGGCGCTAGGGGGGTGATCAGTAAAAGTGGTCATTCATTTATTAAACAGCAAATGCGAAGGGAGCAAGCTGCTCTCGGGGGTGAATATACCGGCCATTACTTCTTTACCCAGGGTTGGTTTGGTTTTGATGATGGCTTGTATGCCGGTCTGCGTTTGTTGTCGATACTGGGCGACAAACGCAGCTTAGCCACTTTGCAGTCAGAGTTACCGGCAATAGGTATAAGCAGTGAGCGGCATATCGCTGTCAGTGATAAGGATAAATTTGCTATCGTGGAGCGTTTTATTAGGGCTTTAGAGGCAAATCCATTAGCTACTGACCAGCGATTGACACTCGATGGCGTTCGTCTAACGACGCCGACTGGCTGGGGTTTGTTAAGGGCCTCCAACACTTCAGCGACGCTGAATCTACGGTTTGAAGGCGATAATGAGGCGGCGTTGAGTTCAATAGAACAGCGTTTTATGCCAATATTGCAAGCCATTCTTAACGCATAGGCCGAGCAGTGATAAATAATGCCTTCACTAGGCAAATGAGTAGCAGGGTAAGTAAAGGTCGGATATATTAATGTCTAGTATTGTAATAGAATTAATCATCATCACCCTAATATAGTTAACTGAAGAGCGATTCCTCATCTATGTCATTGAATCAGCAAGCTGCTAGCCAAATCGCTGCGGTATTAACCGAGTCTCTGCCTTACATCAAGCGATTTACGGGCAAAACCATCGTGATTAAATACGGTGGTAACGCGATGGTAGAAGATGCCCTAAAGCACAACTTCGCGCGTGACATTGTACTGATGAAGCTGGTTGGCATGAATCCCATTGTTGTTCATGGCGGTGGACCGCAAATTGGTGAGCTTCTCGAGCGATTAAATATCGAGTCAAAATTTGTCAATGGGATGCGGGTCACTGATAACGCGACCATGGATGTGGTTGAAATGGTATTGGGCGGTCAGGTCAATAAACAGATCGTCAGTTTGATCAACCAGCAGGGCGGTCAAGCTATTGGCCTAAGCGGCAAAGATGGCAATTTAATTAAAGCCAGTAAACTTGCGGTTACGCAGAATTCGGCGGCTATGGCTTCATCAGAAATCATTGATATTGGTCATGTTGGTCAGGTTGATGAAATCAACGTCGACCTGCTGAATAGTTTAACCGCGAATCATCTAGTACCCGTCATTGCGCCAATTGGCGTGGGCAGTGACGGCGCCACCTACAATATTAATGCAGACTTGGTCGCTGGTGAATTGGCGGCGGTGATGAGCGCAGAAAAATTAATGCTATTGACTAATGTGCCCGGTTTGCTGGATAAGCAAGACCAAGTGCTCACCGGTCTCACTGCGTCGAGAGTTGATGAGCTGATTGCAGATGGGACGATTACCGGTGGCATGCTGCCTAAAATAAGCTGCGCGCTTGATGCGGTTAAAGGCGGTGCCAAAAGCGCACATATTATTGACGGCACGGTGCCGCATTCAGTCTTGCTCGAGATTTTTACCGATCGTGGTGTCGGCACGCTCATCACTAACGGTTAAACTTAGCAGCGCAGTTTTAAACTTTGGCTACAAGCCCAATACTTATTTCAGTTCTTAACTTTTATCAATTTATTTAAAAAAAGACTTCTCTTAAAAAAGAATTAGGAGTATCTTAGTAACTCAAGGCTATGTGAGCACAAACCAACATAATAAAAAGTGACGCTTAGTATAAAAAAGTGCCTCTTAGTTGAGATGCGGGTATATATAAACGCAACTAAAACGGATTAGTAGAAAAAAATTTAAGATAAAGAATAAAGTGCGTTTGAAATTGAAATATGATCAATTTCGCCAAGTGCTTAGTAAGCAATAGTTTACGCTATTAAAATGCGTAATTAGTGAAAACTGTTACAGGCTGTATCACTAGGGCAAGCAATATTTACCTGAATATGCATACCTTAAAGCCTATTATCAATCATGCGCGCGGCTGATCATAAGATTGCCTGCCACTACTGAATAAAGCTGGAATACCATGCCTAGAATTGCTCAAAAATACTCCCGACGTCAACAAATCTTAGAATCGCTTGCGCATATGCTTGAGGTTGCTCCTGGCGAGCGTATTACCACGGCAGGTTTAGCAAAGGCAGTAGGGGTGTCGGAAGCTGCACTGTATCGGCACTTTCCTAGCAAGGCAAAAATGTTTGAGGGCCTGATTGAGTTTGTTGAAGAAGCAATTTTTTCTCGTGTAACGGTTATTTTAACCGAAGAAACTGAGGCGCATCGGCGGCTTGAAAGAATTACCGCCTTGTTGCTGGGCTTTGCTGAAAAAAATCCAGGTATTTCACGTATTCTTAATGGTGATGCATTAGCGGGCGAGACCGACCGACTTAGAACCCGCGTTGCCCAGTTTTATGACCGACTAGAGACTCAGCTAAAGCAGGTGGTCCGTGATGCTGAAATAAATGAAGGGATTCGGCCCGTTGTCACCGCAGCAAGCGCGGTTAATTTAGTGCTTTCAGCTGTAGAAGGTCGGATTGGACAATATGTGCGCAGCGAGTTTAAGCGCGCACCGACCGAACTTTGGCCTGAACAGTGGCAGTTATTGATTGGTAATTTTTTCCGAGAAAGCGTTGTCCAGCCGCCACAGCACTCATTAGCGCGCCAAAACGCAGAATCCATTACCGCGCCCAGGAATGCCGCCGATGATGCCCTAGCCCAAGGCGTCGGTTAATCAACGCGACGGCCTATTAGCTATCACTTATGGATGCTCCGTAACGCTGCCAATAGGCCTCCATTTCTGCCAGCAGCTCGGTGCTTATTAGCGCTTCATCGGTAGACCCATCTCGGTCCAAAAACTGCAGTAAATCTTCAATTGTGACGATACTTAGGACAGGCAATTGATGATCACGACTAAAACTTTGGCTGGCAGATAAATCGCCCGCTATTTTTTCACAGCGATCTAAGCCAATCACCACGCCAGCGGTGCTGACCTGTTTGAAGCTACTAAGCAATCTGAGCACATCACGAATAGCGGTGCCAGCAGTGATGACGTCATCAACAATTAATACTTGACCGGAAAGCTCAGCGCCAACAATATTACCGCCTTCGCCATGCGCTTTGGTTTCTTTGCGATTAAAGGCATAAGGGACATTGATACCGTGATCGATAGCCAGTGCCGCTGCAGTGACAGCGACTAGCGGAATTCCTTTATAGGCTGGACCAAATAACATATCAAAAGACAGGCCTGAGGAAACAATTTTTGCCGCATAGCATTTACCTAACATTGCAAGCGCCATACCATTGTCAAATTTCCCTGCGTTAAAAAAATAAGGACTGTTACGACCTGATTTGAGCGTAAAGCTACCAAAACACAGGGCATTGGCTTCAATAGCCAGCTGGATAAAGTCACGTTGAAATAGATACATAGGATATTTTAGCCTGCCAATAGTAATTAAATTAAGTTAACAGATTGTTGGTTATTATAGGTCTAAATACCGCATGATACTAATGCACAAAAATTGACTTAATACTGGCCAAGTTGTCTGTTTAGATTGTAAAATATCGTCTTAATAACATCGTTAGTTCGCTCTAATAACAACTTTATAAGTAACCGGCCGTGTTAAAAATCATCTAGAGAAGAACCGGTAGTTATGAAAGAGTTTTTTCAAGGAAAGACGAATGCGTGTTATTAGTTTTTGTGCTGATGGCATTGAGCGCGCAGCAGATTTAGGCTTTTATGCTTGGTTAGACGATCAAGATGCCGATATTGTTTGTCTTCAAGGCATTGAAGCGCAAGAACACTTATTGCCTAACGAGCCCTACTTTCCGATTGCGTTTAACCCCTATTTTTTTGATAACCAAGAGGCGACCAATGGTGTTGCCATCTATTGTCGCGAGCTGCCAAAAGCCATTATGACGGGTTTAGGTTTTACGGATTTTGATCATGAGGCTCGTTACATCCAAGCCGATTTTGATCATATTAGTTTTGGTTCTTTGCTAGCGCCTCTGGCATCATCAGATGACCAATTGAGTATCAACCGCAAGCATCAATTTTTTTATCAGTTACATGAGCACTTGTCGAAAATCAAGCACAAACGTCGCGAGTTTATTATTAGTGGTTGTTTTTACATTGCCCATCAACCTCGGGACGTACAATTAGCGGAGCATCAACGACAACAGCTAGGTTTTACTGATAAAGAGCGCGGCTGGTTAGACAAGATGTTGATTGATTTAGGATATGTCGATGCCTTTCGTGCAGCTATTAGTGATGATGACGAATTCACTTGGTGGCCGGATGGCCAGCGCGGCGAAAACGGCTGGCGAGTTGATTTTCAAATTGCTTCAGAGGGGCTTAGAAAAAAAGTAGAGTATGGGTCCATCCTAACGACTAAACAGTTTTCTAATCATGCCCCATTAATCGTTGACTACGATTACGAGATTAATTCCGAAGATAAATTCCCAATTTACTAGTCAGGGTCTGATAGTGCACTTTTTTGAGCGGCAATCAGTGTTGTAATACCCTGTTCAGCCAGTGTTAGCATGCCATCCAATTCAGATTTTGAAAACGGCGCTTCCTCTGCTGTGCCTTGAAGTTCAATAAATTGTCCTCCTTCTGCCATTACCACGTTCATATCTGTTTCAGCATTTGAATCTTCGGGGTAGTCAAGGTCGAGCACTGCTTTACCTTGGTAGATGCCAACGGATATTGCAGCGACCATCGTTTTGAGTGGCGAGCTTTCGATCCAGTTCATATCTAGCATAAATTGGAAGGCATCAACTAAAGCAACACAGGCGCCAGTAATAGAAGCAGTGCGCGTGCCGCCATCGGCTTGAAGGAC
>CENX01169719.1_pt1 | contig 10529 bp, 7 predicted proteins | sample 361321 | NCBI WGS metagenome assembly CENX01 (sample SAMEA2619678, study PRJEB7988) | marine metagenome | isolation source: saline water (ENVO:00002010), including | reverse complement strand
GGGACGGAGAAATGCTTTACCTTCATGGATCTGCAGCAAGCCGTTTGCTGCGAGACGGCCGAGGAGTCGAGCTCTGTGTCACCGTCAGCATTGTGGACGGCTTAGTTGTAGCCAGGTCGCTAGCCCATCACTCGATGAATTATCGCTCTGTGGTTGTCATGGGCGAGGCATTTCCGGTTGAAGACTTTAATGAGAAGAGCCGTGTGCTAGATGTCCTAAGTGAGCATGTGATTCCGGGGAGGGTCGCCGCCACGCGCCCTCATCACGAAAAAGAAGTCAAAGGGACTCTTGTGCTCGCTATGTCGATAGATGAAGCATCGGCGAAAATTCGAACTGGTCCGCCAATCGATGACGAAGAGGATTACCTCCTCGACACGTGGGCCGGTGTGTTGCCACTAATGATTGGGGTAGGAGAGCCCATTCCGGATCCGCGTCTTTCGCCGGATATCGAGATTCCAGAACACATAGCCGGATGGCTGCGTTAGAAGTTGTTAAGGAAGATGGGGAAGAACTTCCTCACCGAAGCGTCGAACAGTTTCCTCTAACTCATTGTCTGACACTCCCCCTAAATCAAACATAAATAGCTGTCGGTTGTGTCCAAGTAATTCATGTAGCTCCCCCATGCGGTCGATGCACTCCTGAGCGCTTCCTGCCACCGCGGGTCCCGCTAGGAAGGATTCAAGATCAAAAGGCATTTGAACTTTGCCGCCGGTGTTGTCGCCGATGAGCTGGTCCACAAAGTTCCAATAATGGCCGTAACGAGGCGCAAAGCGGCTTCGCATATCGGCGTGATCTAATCCAACGAACGCATGGCAACACGAGCCAATCACAATATCTTCGACGTTTCGTCCTGCTTGCACCCAAGCTTCTTTGTACTGCTCAACAATGGGAATAAACATTTTCGGGTGTCCGAAAACCGAAGGAAGCATAAGACGACACCCAAGTTTGGCAGCGAGTAAAGCGGACTCTTTTGATCCCGCACCTATCCACATTGGAATATCGCAAGTAGGTCGAGGACGTATTGTTATCCCCTCTAGTGGGTCTCGAAATTTCCCAGACCAAACTACGTTCTCCTCGGTAAGGAGAATCTGCAACAGTCCCAGTTTCTCGTCGAAAATTTCTCGGGCATCTCGGACGTCCAGCCCAAATGCCGGGTAACTGCGGCTAAAAAAGTTGCCTCGGCCAGTGACAATTTCAACGCGGCCTGGAAACAGATTCTCGAGAGTGGAGTAATCCTCTGCGGCGCGGACGGGATCTAGGGTCGGTACTAACGTGACGGCGGTGGACAGAATGAGATCCGGTACTCGTTCCCCAATGGCAGAAAGAACGACTGGAGGAGAACTCAGCATGTAATCGTTGAAGTGGTGTTCACCTATATGAACCGCATCAAATCCGGCTTCGGATGCCCAAACTGAATAACGAATTAGCTGTCTATGGCGGTCTGCTTCGGACAACAATTCACCGGTTTTAGGATGGGCGAGGTTGTCTCCCAGGCTGAAGATTGCTGATTCCACGTTCCGTTCCTAGCGTTGGTCTGTCGTTTTAGCCAAATCAGCCATGAGGCGTATCGCTTCGTCTTGACCAGTGTTGATGTTGAGTCCAGTCAATCCACTGTCGGCCCACTGAAGAAATCGTTGCTTTATTCGCTCTGGAGAGCCGTAAAGACCCGCTTCATCAACGTATTCATCTGGTATTGCTTCTGCCGCTTCTGCTTTTTTGCCCGCAAGATACAACTCTTGTACACGAGTTGCGACGTCGGGGTAACCCCTTTGCACCATATGTTGATTGTGGAAATTAACGTCTTTGTGTCCCATCCCACCGGTGTACAAAGCGATGTTGTCCTTCGCCCTGCGAAATATGGGCTCTAAATCATCGGTTATCTGAACTGGACATTGACCAATTATCTCAAAGTCTTCCCAGCCTTTAGAAATGCCACGTTTTCGCGCTCGCTCAAAGCCTTCTTCGATCCACGGACGAAAATGTTGCATGCGTCCAGGCACAAAGTGCATTGGGAGCCAGCCATCACACAATTCGGCGGTTAATTTTACTGTTGCTTCCGAACCACTTCCCAACCAAATGGGAAGATCCGTATTCGTATGAAGTATGGAAGTGAGAGGCTTTCCTAGGCCAGTGGTTCCTTCGCCAACGAAAGGAAGCTGATATTCGCGCCCGTCGTGCACAACTGGTTCATCTCGGGCAAAGATTTTCCTCATAATTTGTATGTAGTCGCGTAGCCGCCAATAAGGCTTTCCCCAGGGCTGCCCATACCATCCTTCAACTATCTGAGGGCCCGATACCCCGAGACCAACGATCATTCGATTTCCACCAGCGAGAGCATCAATGGTTTGGGCTTGCATGGCGGCCATTGCGGGAGCTCGGCCAGCTAGTTGAATAATGCCAGTCCCAAGTTTGATTCGTTCTGTGTGAGCCGCAATGTAAGCGAGCGGAGTCATCGCATCGGAACCGTAGGCTTCGGCAGTCCAAACTGAGTGGAAACCAAGTTCTTCTGCCAGTTGGATTTGCTTGATTGGAAGCTCGAGTTTCCCACCTGAGTAACCGAGCATTAATGCAAGTTTCATTGTTACGGTCCCGTCTTTTCTGCTGACGATTGTCTATCAAATTGCAACATTAGGACCCTCAGCGAGCCAGCGATCATTTATGACTGTTCAACCCCGTTGCCACTGACCTTCGCAACTAGTTGATGGATCTATCTTTCCCTTCCCAGTAAGGGGCTCGCAGCTCGCGCTTTAAGACCTTACCCGGGCCAGATTTAGGTAATTCCGTAGAGCGAAACTCAACCGAACGAGGAAGTTTGTATCCACCCAACGACTCCCGGCAGAATTCAATTAAGTCTTCTGATGTCAAACTTTCGTCCCGAGGCACGACTACTGCATGAACTTGCTCGCCCCATTGGTCGTTAGGAACACCAAAGACGGTCGCTTCTAAGACTTTGGGGTGTTGGTAAATCACTTCTTCGACCTCGGAGCAATAAACATTCTCTCCGCCTGAAATAATCATGTCTTTGGCACGATCGACTAAATACAAGTAACCCTCGGCGTCTAAGTAACCAATGTCGCCGGTGCGATACCAACCGTTTTGGAGCACAGCAGCTGTTTGCTCGGGTTTGTTCCAATAGCCCTGCATTACGTTAGGGCCTTGAACCATTACCTCTCCTGGTTCACCTGGTTCAGCATCAATCTTCAATGAGACACCGAGAGAAGGATGGCCCACTGATTTTCCGCGGCTTGAACCGATGAGTTCCTCTTCGTGACGGAGCCCCGTTACCAAAGGAGCCGTCTCTGTTGCACCATAAAGGTGGAGGAGCTCCGCGTTAGGAAACTCTTCGTGAGCTCGTCGTAAGACTTGAGTAGCTATCGGGGAAGCCCCGTGGCAGATAAGGGCAAAACTTGAAATGTCTCTGGGGTTAGCTGACTGGGCTTCAACGAGAGCAGCAACCATCGTAGGAACAGCCAGAGTGGCAGAACATCGATGTTGCTCAATAAGGTCTAGACACAAGTTTGGTTCGAAAGCAGGCACGACTACTTGTGGAACGCCTAGTGCCAAGCACTGAAGAACAGAGTTTGACCCAGCTGCGTGAAACATAGGAGCGACCAACAGGTAGGTGTCGGCGTCGCTTAAAGGCATCGTCAGCTGGCTGTGCATAGTGTTAGCGATGAGATTCCTGTGAGTGAGCATCACACCCTTGCTCTGACCAGTTGTCCCACCTGTATAAAAGAGGCCCGCTAGATCATCTTCATTGATGTCGGCGAATTCTGCAGGCGTGGATTCTGCGAGCAGAGTTTCATACTCGGTCAGGCTTATAACCCGGTCTACTGACGCGGATAGTCCTCCCGGGTCTTGATCAGTTATGAGCAGCTTGGCTCCAGCGTCTTCCAAGGCGTATGCCAATTCAGGTTCAGCCCATCGGCTGTTTAGCGGCACAATTGCACGACCTGCCGCGGGTACGCCGCAATATAGCTCTGCGTAAATATCTGAGTTGCTGGCTAATAAACCGACCCGGTCACCCATGTTGATATCTAGATCTTGAAGGAGCGGACCAACCTTTCGGCACCGTGTCACGAACTCACCAAACGTTCTGGTTCGCTCTTCGCAGATAAACGCTGTTTTCTCAGCATGCATTGATTCAGCGCGTTGTAGCGGGTCAGAAATGGTTCGCATAGCAGGTCTCCGAAGTCCTTTTCACATTTCTATTCTCGTCGCTCCAGCTCGCCAGAACAATTCTTATGTTGAGAGCATCTTTGGCTTACTCACTCCCAATCATTGGACACTGAGATCAAGGTGTTTAATGACAGTGACTTGAGTGGCTGGGGGCAACGTCGATAGCTGGGTTTCGATCGAAAAATCCGTCCGGTACGAGCATGAAACCCGCGTACTCGGTTGGCATTACTGGATAATCCTCAACGCGAACATCGTGGGTTAGACCAAACGTGTGCCACACGGTGAGATCAGTATCAGCCAAAGAGCGGTCGTTCGCAGTGAACTTCGGCAGACCCTCCCCAGCGTTCCGCTGAGTGGGATAATCGCCTGCTGCATAACGTTCTGACTGTGTTGTAGGCGTAACCCACAGATTGTGTTTAGCGAACATTGCTCTTTGTGCATGCGGAGAGTTTTCCGCCGCGAACATCGTTGCCGTTGAGGAAGGTAAGAGGCGATAAGCAGTCGGACGTCCCAGCCGGTTCGTCTTTCCCGAGTTCTCAATTCTCCAATATCGGCTGCTTGTGGAATTAGTATTTCGCATCGCTGAATGTTCACTCTCTAAAAGAGTTTCCCGTGCAGCAAAAGCAGTGTTATGTGGGTTAGCTGGCCCTGCTGGAAGCGGTTCTGTATTGACTTCGACGATGTTATTTTTGTTCCCATCAATCGCCATGTCGAGTCGTACACAGAACAGATGCTGGTGAATAGGACCAGCAACGTTCGGCGCTACGAGACGAGCAAACGTTAGATCGTCGCCTTCGGCATGAGCTCGAGTAGTGAGGATGCCAGTTAATTTGATTTCTAATTTGATTGACCCATCCAAGTGGAAGTACCAAAAAAAACCGTACTCATAGTTACCCACTGTCGAAATGCTGCTGACAACTAGGCGTCGGGACCTGCGAACCTCAACTTCCCCAGTGTTCATATCGGTGTGTTTCCAACCGATTCCGAAATCCTCTTCGTGAATGCAAATGGCATTACCGGTAGTCATGACGCTCCCGTCGTCGAGCATTTGAACGGCGTCAAGGTAAAAGATTTCTCCCAAACAATCGCAGCCAAGCGTCAAGGAGTTGGCGGTCATTCCAAGCCCGTACTCGCCCGAATCCAGAGCATGTTTAAAGGTCTGGCTAGGTCGAGTATCACCGTAAGGAACCACCATCTCAGCTAAAGAAGCCCTATCAATGACTGGACGTTCAACTCCATCTTGGGTGTAACTAACACGATGCAGAACTAAGCCCTCGGTATCGTCAACAACCATCCGAAAACGCCACTTCTGCCAAATGATCTCATTGTCATCCACGCTAAAGCTGACCCCTTCAGGCTGCGTTATCTCTACAGGCTTAAGGTCATCCCGTATAGGCCCGTAATCACTTGCTACTGACTCAACGTCGTAGTTGCCCCGTTCAGTCGCCATAGGCCACGTACCAAAATCTTCTATGTGTAATACAGCCAGACTGTCCACATCAACGTGAACCATGAGGCCATCGATAGGGAACGCATACCCGTTATCGTTGGGGTTGGGCCGGTAAAAGGCAATGCAACGCTGGACCCTGCGTCCATCCTCAAATTCGAAGCCATAGTCGCCCGTTGGCCATGGGTCTATCTGAACTTTCGAAGCGTCATCAATACCCCGATCCTTGAGAGCTTTCTGGAAGTTAGGATCATTTCTGCAGGCGTCCATTACCTTGAATAGCTCTACAAACCCGACACGAGGGACTACGTCTGGAACTACCTCCCATCGATCTACCTCACCTCGGGTGACGGAAACTCGGGCTTCGTAGACTTCACCTTCATGTCGGATCACCAGATCTAAGCGTCGATCAACAGGGTCGCCTGGCTGCCAAGAATTAACTTCTTCCTTGGCTGGTTCGTAGATGCAACAGCCGTGGAATGTGGAACTGTCATCTATACGACCAGAATCGCGCAGAACTGAAATGCTCGCATCTAGTTCTTCCGCTGTCATCATCGAGAGTGGGTGCATGAACAAACACTAGGCGAAGTCGCGGAAGCCGCGTAATAACGTGCCGGCTACCGCGAATCGTTCTAAAGTGCCGGAGCACCCCTTGGAGGAAATGGATGCTTGAAGTAGGCATTACTGCACCCGGATTTACCTTGCCCGATCAGCATGGAAGATCGGTATCGCTTGATGACTATAAAGGACAATGGATCTTGCTTTGGTGGTATCCCAAAGCAGCGACCCCCGGTTGAACTCTTGAAGGCCAGGGACTCCGTGATCGAGTCCCCGAATTTGAATCAGCCAATATCGTTATTTTGGGAGCGTCCTTCGACACCGTCGAAGAACAAAAAGCGTTCGCGGAAAAAGAGAACTTTTCTTATCCGTTGCTCGCAGACACAGACCGGAGCACCGGTTTGGCTTACGGGGTTGGTCGAGATGCAGACGACAAATTTCCGGACTGGCCACGCAGGGCTAGCTTCTTGATCGATCCGGATGGAGTCATCGCGAAGGTGTATGACTTTGCCGACAAACCCGATCTATCAGAGCATGCACAAAAAGTGTTGGACGATCTCAACGAACTGAGTTAGCTGACCGCGGTGAACCGTGATGTCCCTGGAAGAACAGATTTGTGAGCGGTTAGCGGGCCTTTATCCCGGCCATGACCCAGAAGTGATATTTGAATCTTGTACTTCTATTGTCGGGCCCTATCAGTCGCCGAGTAAGAAATCTCGATGGTCTGAGAAGGATGCGATATTGATCTGTTATCCAGACCAAGTCGTAGCCGATGGCCAAGCGCCTCTAGCAACTCTTAAGACTGTGCTATCTGAGTTCGGCGAAACGTTCTCGTTGGTTCACATACTCCCATTCTTCCCTTCTAGTTCTGATGGCGGATTCGCAGTAATCAATCACCTCGAAGTCGCGTCGGAAAACGGGACTTGGGAAGATATGGAATCGATAGGTGCCGATAGTGGCGTTATGGCCGACTTGGTGTTGAATCACGTCAGCTCTAGCCATCGTTGGGTTCAAGAATTTCGTCGGAACTCTGAGCCCGGTTCGAAATGCCTCAAAACCGCATCGCCCGATGAGGACTTGTCAAGCGTTGTGCGCCCTCGAACTTCAGAATTACTAGTTGAGTGTTCAACGGATGCAGGCTTGAAATACCTTTGGTGCACTTTTGGGCCCGACCAAATAGATGTGGACTGGGCTGAACCCGAAGTGCTCCTAGAAATGCTTAGAGCTGTTGAACGAATGTTGAACGCAGGAATTCGTTGGATCCGATTAGATGCAGTCGCATATACGCAAAAAGTTGTGGGCACGAAATGCGTTCACCTTGAGGAAACTCACGAACTTGTCCGGTTAATCAGAGATCTGTTGGAATGGCGATGCCCAGAAGCGGTTTTGGTGACTGAAACCAACGTCCCGCACGAAGAAAACCTTTCGTACCTCCGAGATGGGCAACAAGCTCACGCGGCATACAACTTCACGCTGGCCCCGTTACTCACCTTTTCGTTGTTGCTTGGTACCAGCAGACAGTTGGTGAGATGGTTGAGAGATGCAGAACCTCCACCTGCGGGAGCGACGCTCATTAATTTCTTGGGAAGTCATGACGGTATAGGGCTCAGACCTGTCGAAGGCGTCTTAAGTGTCGAAGATGTGCGCGCGCTGATCGACGCCACAGTGCAAGCGGGCGGTACGTGGTCGGGTCACGTAAGTGGAGAAGAAATACACCCATACGAAATGAACGTTGCGCCAGCTTCTCTATTTGGAATGGATCGATTGCTTACTGGCCACACTCTGCTAGCGAGTCTTAGGGGAGTACCGGCCTACTACTTCCCGGCAGTCGAAGGCGAACCAAATAATTTAGAAGCTGCCGAGAACGAGGGCCATAACCGGGCTATTAACAGACCTAAACGCACGACTGAGTCGCGAATTGAAGCGCTTGATGATGCTCGAACCAGCAGTCGTGACGAGTTAATCAGAAGACTGGCTCTGAGACGGACAATCTCTGCTTTCCATCCCGATGCTCAACAGCGAATTTTAGATCTGGAAGATCCTTTATTGGGGATAGTGCGTGGTGAGGAACCAGCTTCGGTGACGGTTATCGCAAATCTTGGATTTGATGCGACCAACTACGTCGTTGAGGAACCCGCTTTCGATTTGCTGTCCGAGCAGCTGGTTCATGGCGAAGTGTCGGTGGCTCCATCAGAGATACTTTGGCTTTCGACCGCTGACATAAGTTCCTGAATACAGTTTGGGAATTCCGTTGATAGCTGCTTCCAAGATGGCAAATTTGGAGGCAGCGGCGTTTGTGTCTCTCGAACGAGCTCCGCAAACAACTTTGCAGCCGAATTCTCAGCATCAGAATTTATTGGAATAGCGTTGCTGGTCGCATTTGAACGATGGGAAAGCAGAGCATGATCAAGCCGAGCATCGAAATCTGGTCCCTCTATGTTCTCACGTCCGGAAATTGAAACGAGAGTGCTGATTATGTCCCGAGCCATCCGATGCAAACCCGACTCTGGATCATCGGGAGAAAGTATTTGGTGTTTGTGGTCGTAGCGGTCAGTCAAGTCTGTTTGAGCTACCCGAACTCCTAAAGAATGCACCTTGGCCAATAACGAGATATCTACCCCCCAATGCTCGGGAATCGTAATAGAGCTTGTTAAAGACGCTCGAGCTGCAAACTCTCCCGCTAGTGGGTACCTAAAAGACTGGAGGTATCTAATGCCGGGGTGACTGGGGTGAGACGAGGCCAAGGAATCTAGGAGGGGCCCCACAAGTAGTCGCGTAACTCGACCGTTCAGCCCTTGATGATCGAACCGAGGATAAAATCCCTTCACGAAATCGAACCCCATCTGGTCATCAACAATGGGGTGAGCAAGCCTCGCGACGAAGGATGACTCATAGGTGGAAATATCAGCATCGTGGACGACGATTGTGTGGATGTCCTGGTAGGAAGCAGCCGCTCCAAAGCAGCGCCACAAATTCCGTCCTTTGCCGGTGCCGGCCGAGAGACCTATGTTTTGGTCGAAAGACACCATCTTTTCGCTGTCATTCCAAATCACCGTGGTCTGTTGAGGAAGGGAAGCGAATAAGGCTTGCGCTGCTTTGAAAGAGTCTGCGTTAGCGCCATCAACACCAATAATTACTCTTCCTAACCAGCGAAGGCTCGATATTTGTCTGATAATTTCCGGTAGCGCTGAGCCTTCTAGTTCGCTGATTAGGCAGGGCAGCACCAGAGCTACTCCGCTTCCAACTGAAGGTTGAGAAACGAACGACAAAGCCTGTGTGTTTGCGCCCTCGGTTAGGCGGTGCAGTGTTGTGATGGGTCCCTGTTGATGAAAATCAGCCATTTCGCTCCTAACCTGGGGCCTACGGTAGACGAAGAGTGCACACCTTATGAAGGCACCCGAGGTATCGTTCCACATGGCTTCCTCATCATTTCCCTTCCCGACAGAGAATGAGAAATTTGCTGTAGAGGGTCTGACCTTCGATGACGTGCTCTTAGTTCCAGCTGCTTCCGAAGTGTTGCCGGATTCAGTTGACACGACTTGTCGGTTCACCAACAAGATCAAACTTCCTATTCCTCTAGCGAGCGCGGCAATGGATACGGTCACTGAGGCCAGATTGGCAGTGGCCATGGCCCGTCATGGTGGCATTGGAGTGATCCACAGAAATCTTTCCTTGGAGCAACAGGCTGATGAAGTCGACAAAGTAAAGCGTTCTGAGTCAGGGATGATCACCGAACCAATTACCTTGCCGCCGGACGCAACCCTGGCTGAAGCAGAAGAACTCATGGCGCGGTTCAAAATTAGTGGAGTCCCAATTACTGACGCACAACATCGGCTAGTTGGCATTCTTACAAACCGGGATTTGCGGTTTGAAACTGACTATGGACGGCTCATCTCAGAAGTTATGACATCAGAGGGCTTAGTAACAGCGAAGGTTGGCACATCGCTTGAAGAAGCCCAAGTGGTCTTGGGCAAACATCGGATCGAAAAATTGCCGATAGTCGACGATGGCTTTCAGTTGATGGGTTTGATAACTGTCAAAGACATAGAAAAAAAGATTCAGTACCCGAACGCAGCAAAAGATGAACACGGTCGACTCTTAGTGGCGGCGGCTGTCGGGGTCGGGTCGGGAGTAGATGATCGAGTTGCGGCGCTCGTCGAACGTGATGTGGATGTGTTAGTTGTCGATACAGCACACGGACATAGTCGCGATGTGATCGAAATGGTCGCGAAGATCAAAGCAAATCATTCAGTTGAGGTCATCGCAGGTAATGTTGCGACAGCCGAAGCTACGCGGGCCTTGATTGATGCTGGCGCTGATGGCGTCAAAGTCGGCATTGGTCCAG
>CENX01068502.1_pt1 | contig 10529 bp, 8 predicted proteins | sample 361321 | NCBI WGS metagenome assembly CENX01 (sample SAMEA2619678, study PRJEB7988) | marine metagenome | isolation source: saline water (ENVO:00002010), including | reverse complement strand
AAATTGCAATTTTCTAGGACAATGTTTTTTGTTTTAGGGTAAGAAAAACCTACAGATTTTAATATTATTTTTTTATTAAAACTAACTTTAGCTTTATTCCTATTATTTCTAGTATCTCGAAAATTTATAAATTTAATTATATCTTTGATGCTAAATGTTGAAGCTCGAATAGTTGAATAAGATCTATAAGTATTTTGTGCAAGTGGTAATAATCTTTGACTTCCATACAAAAATGAGCCTAGTGATGAAATTAAGATTGAATTGTTGCTATTAGTATATGAGTTAAATATAAGGCTTACAATAATTATCATTGCGAATATCATACTTTCGATAACATATCTTGGTATTTCACTAAGAACCCTTACGTTTGCGTCAGCTAGTCTTAAAGCAAACTCATTATTTGCAAATTGATTAAAAAATTTATTCTCAAATCCCGATAGTTTTATTTCTCTAAAACTTATAACGGTCTCTTGCACAATTTTGATATTCTTTGAGCTGTTTCTACTTAATATAATTGAATTTTTCTTCATAGAATTACTTGTAATTAATGAAACAATTAAATAACTTATAAAAACCGAAAATAAGGAAAATATTGAATAAAGAGGTGCTTTTTTAAATATTGATATTCCAATGAAAATTATTATGAGTATTGAAGAACTTATTCTTATAAAGGGCAATATTAAATCAGTAGCTAAAGTATTAATTTTTGTAGTTATTACTGAAATTAATTCAGAGCTGTTAATGCTTAAATATTTTAAGTAATTTTGCTGAAGATAATTATTATATACTTTTTGACATACCTGCGAAGAGCTTATAAAGGACAATCTTAATCCATAATATGAAATTAGAGCTCTACCTGTATTAGTAATTATTACTAATATAAGAAATATTAAAGAGTGGTCTATACCAAGTATTTTATCTAAACTCTCCGCGGACTTTATTCCTAATAACTTTTTTGCAAAAATCCCAGATTCACCAATCGTAAAATATTCTCCAATGGCAACCAAAATGACTAAAAAGAAGAAAAAAGCAAATCTTAATTTTGTCCTTTTATCTAATGTTTTTAGAATAAAATTTAATTCACTTTTTTTTAAAAGCATCAATATTTTTAGTTTTGTTTATTCCAGCATACTTCTTTTGTGTTTAGTTAAAACTTTTTAAAAGTTAAAATTATAATTTCGTACTTTTTAGGGGATAAACTTTTTACTATATTTAATCGAATTTAGTAACACTATAGATTTTTGAAATAAATTATGGTTTTTTGACTTTTTACTCTAAGATATAAAAAAGTTATTTAAATACTTTAAGGTGAATTTAATAAATAATAGTATTTATATTTATTCATTAGGATGTTTTTTAATATCAATATTTATCAGTCTAATAACAACCCCTTTTTTAATTAAATTAGGTAAAAAATTTAATTATCTAGATTACCCTTCAGAAAGAAAGAGACACAAAGAAGAAATAGTAAATATAGGTGGTATATCTCTTTTCTTAGGAATTTTTTTGGTAGTAATACCATTATATATACTAATAAAATTTGATTTTTTACAAATAACAAATAATATTTTCAATATAATACCAATACTATTTTTTACTAATTTAATAATTTTCTTCACGGGATTATATGATGATAAATACTCTTTGTCCCCATACATAAAACTATCTATTCAATTAATCTCTGCTTCAATAATGTGGTTTATGGGATTAAGAATTGATTTATTAGATTTTACTTTTTTTGATTCAAATATTGATTTAGTACAATTACCAACTATTTTAAGTTACTTAATTACAGTTATTTGGATTGCAGGGATTACAAATGCAATTAATTGGTTAGATGGAATGGATGGACTTGCCGCAGGTGTAAGTTTATTATTATCCTCCGGTATGTTGGTTATAGGATTTGCATTAAGTAATAATTTAGCTGTAATTTTTTGTTCATTATTAATAGGTTCTTGTTCCGGTTTTTTGATTTATAATTTTAAACCTGCAAAAATTATAATGGGTGATTCAGGTTCAAATTTGTTAGGATTTACCTTAGCAATAACAAATATTCTTTTATTAAGAGGGGATAAAACCTTAGGTGTTTTACCATTCTCTTTTATTATATTTCTTGTACCTATTTTAGATATGTTAAGAGTGATATTTATAAGAATTAGTCAAAAGAATTCCCCGTTTCGCGCAGATAGAAATCATCTTCATTTTAAGTTATTAAAAAAAAATCTAAGTGAAGAAAAAGTGATTTTTATAATCTATATTTTTGTAATAATTTCTATATCAATTAGCTTTGAAATTTTTAATTTTAAAGTAGCCTTGCCGTTATTCTTATCATGCTGCTTCGCTTTAATAACTTTAATTTTTAATGATAAAATTAATAATATATTTAACGAGAATTGAAAATTAATTTTTGTATAAATTTAAATTGTTTTATACCTAAAAATTAATCTTTGTTATCTAGTATCTATTTAATAAAATCTTTTTATTAAAATATTATCAAGTTCTATTTCTGAATGAAAAACTTATTAATAACTGGTGGCGCTGGCTTTATAGGTAGTCATTTGTGTTTAATGCTTTTAAAAAATAATTATTCCTTGTATGTAATAGATTCTTTTGTAAATAGCTCATCCGAGTCATTAGAAATAGTAAAAGATTTAAGTAAATTGAATAAAAAAGAGATCTCTAATAATTTAAAAATATTTTTTGGTGATATGAGGGATAAAATTTCTATTGAGAAAGTATTTCTTTTTGCATTAGAATGTGATCAGCCTATTGATGGTGTAATACATTTAGCTGGTTTGAAATCTGTAAGAGATTCTGTTAATAAACCAATAGATTACTGGGAAAATAATATAGTCTCAACTATAAATCTTTTAGATATTATGAATAAATATAATTGTTTCAATTTAGTATTTAGTAGTAGCGCTTCCATATATCAAAAAGATCAAAAGCTTGTAAAAGAAAATTCAAATATTTATCCAAGTCATCCTTATGCGGAAACAAAAGTAGTAGTAGAAAAATTACTCAAAAGTGTTTTTAATGCCGCACCAAAAAAATGGAAAGTAGTAAATTTAAGATACTTTAATCCCATTGGAGCACATTCATCAGGTCAATTAGGAGAAGACCCTAAAGGTGATCCAAATAATATATTTCCTAGAATTCTAAAAGTTGCTTCTGGAGAAATTGAAAAATTATATATCTTTGGAAATGATTGGCCAACAAAAGATGGATCTGGTGTTAGAGATTATATTCATGTTATGGATTTAGCTGATGGTCATATAAAGGCATTAGAGTATTTAAATAATGTATCTCCACAAATATTAAATATCAATTTAGGAACAGGCATTGGTACATCAGTTATTGAATTAATAAAGGTATTTGAGAAAGTTAATAATGTTGAGATCCCTATGGAGTTTGTAGACAGAAGAAATGGTGATGTTGCAGAATTAGTGGCTGAAATTACGCTTGCAAAATCTTTAATAAAGTTCTTGCCTACTAGGAATATTAAAGCTATGTGTAAAGATGGATGGAAATGGCATCAAAGAAATCCTCTGGGTTATAGAAATACAAAGAAAAAGTTAAAATAAATTTCTTTTACTATCTTAAAAAGTAAATTAAATTATCTGGAATTTAAGCTTTTTTTAATGTTATATTCCTTACTCCAGAAAGTAAGGCCCAACAAGCAATGCTTATTCTTCCATCGAAATAAGTAATATCCACTAAATTTGCTAAACATATAAGAATTAATGATGTGATCCAAGCTCTATCAAAAAGATTTTCCTTAAAATAAATATTATTTCTTATGAAAATTTCAAAATAACCTTTAAAAAGGATAATAGTAAATGGAGTAATTATAAAAATTGTTGTTGGGATGCCATAATTTACCATTAACTCTAGAGGTAAATTATGTGGATGCGAGCTCCAAATACCTGTATTGGCCTCCAATAATCTTGGGAAAGATAAAGCACCTGATCCAAATAAGGGATTATTGTAAATCATCTCTAATGCATTTCTCCATAAGTCTGTTCTAGAAAGATGAACGCCATATGATTCACTATTAAAATTATTCCAAACAGCAGTTGGTATAAAGTTCTGCATAAAACTTTGAAAGCCTTCTCCAAAAATTGGTATAAAAATAAATAAAAATATAGAACTTATAAAAATTAAAATTGGGATAAATATTTTTAAACTTCGAAAACCAAAAAGAATAGGGATTGAAAATATCAAAGAAAACAAGGCTGCTCTAGAAGCTGTGAGAATAATTGATAAAGCTATAAATAATAAAAATAAAAAAGTTACTATTTTTATAATAAAGAATTTTTCTTTTTTATAAAATAAAGCTAAGGAAAAAGGCCAAATAATTAATAACCAACTTGCTAAATAATTTTGATTATTAAATAAACCAGTTATCCTTGTCATCCCATCATAAAGAGGTCTTTGATACCATACAATCAATCCATTCAATGTTTTTAGTGGGCCATGCCATTCAAAGAAAACCTGGCCTAAAATTGACGCAAAAACGGGAATACTCCCAAACAAAAATAATAAACATGTATTTTTCCGCATTTTTTCAGATTTTAGGTAAGGTTGAAAACCATAAAAACAAAGTATCAATGGAATCCAATTAAATAATCCAATGTAGTTATTCAAAGTATTAATATCCTTTTGATTTACTACATCAACAAAGTTAAATGAATTATAAATACTACTTAAAAATAAAAATATAATTCCAATAAAAAATAAATAATTAAATTTATCTTCAAATAATTTTTTATCATTAATAAAAAATCCTAAAAATGCGGCAATCAAAAGTATCCCAGCTGATATAGAAAAGGCAGAAGGTAATAAAAATATTCCAATATAAAAAGAGTAAATACCAAAATTTTTCATGAATTATATTTTTAAAGTTGAATTTCTAAGTAATAATCAATAAATAACTTTAAAGACTTTATCTAAAAGAATATGAATATATAATATAAATTTCTTAATATTATATGTTTACTCATTCTTAGTTTTTAATAAGTTGGTAATAGTTATTCATAACTTTTCTATAAGCTTTGTTTGATTTTAATCTATGACGCTTCCTGCAGGATTCGAACCTGCGGCCCACTGCTTAGAAGGCAGTTGCTCTATCCAGCTGAGCTAAGGAAGCAAAGGGTGATGTTTCTAAGATCAAAAGTTAATTTTGTATTTCAATAAAATGATCTTACAGAAGAAAAGAGTTTTTTCTCATACCTCATGATCTTACTAATTGAGGGTAACCAAAACAACTTTTCTTTTATTATTTTAACTTTAAAAAGTATTTGAGCTTAAAGGATGAAAAAAGGGTTATTTATTATGAAGACCTCCCATATATATCCTCAAATCTTACAATATCGTCTTCTCCTAAATATGTACCACTTTGAATCTCAATTAAGATTAAAGGACTTTCCCCAGGATTAGATAAGCGATGTTTTGATCCTATTGGTATATAGGCACCTTCATTTTTTCCTAAAACTGATATTGTCCCATCAATCTCAACTTTTGCTGTCCCATTTACTATTACCCAATGTTCAGATCTTTTATGATGTAATTGAAGTGAGATACTTGCTTTGGGTTTTATTTCTAATTTTTTAACTTGCCAAGAAGATCCTTTTTCAATACTGGTAAAGCTTCCCCAAGGTCGATACCTTTTTTTATGATATTTCCCCTCCTTAAATTCACTATTGTTTAATTTCTGAACAATTTCTTTTACTTTTTGCGTTGAATCTTGATTAGCTATTAAAATAGCATCTCTTGTCTCGACTACAATAATATCATTCAGGTTTATTCCCACTATTAGCCTCTCATCACTTCTCAAATAGCAATTTTTAGAATTCTCAATAATTATATTGCCATTTGAACAATTTCCCGCTTTATCTTTTTTTGAATTTCTCCAAACAGATTTCCAATTACCAATATCGTCCCAACCAGCTTCAAGCATAAAAACGGTCCCTAAAGTTGTCTTTTCCATCAAAGCAATATCTATAGACTTATTTGGAGATTTTTTGAATTCTTTTTCATTTACTCTCAAGAAATCAAGATCTATGGATCCTTTGTCTAGAGATTTTTTACAAACTTTTATTATTTCAGGTTCAAATTTTTCTAATTCTTTAAGAAATGTTGTTGCTTTAAAAAGAAAAATTCCACTATTCCAAGAATAATGTTTATCCTTAATAAACTTTTTTGCTAATTCTAAATTTGGCTTTTCAACAAAATTTTTTATCTTACTATAGTGTTTTTCTTCATCTAATTCTTCATAGGAATTTATATATCCATAACCAGTTTCCGGGGAATAAGGTTTTATTCCGTATGTAATTAACCTACCATTATTAGCTTCAACTAAACTATTCTCGATTACTTTTCTGAAATTAACTTCTTTATCTATTTTATGATCAGATGACAAGATAAGGAGCATTGGATCACTATTATTTTCTAATGCTTTTAGTGCTGCGAGGGTAATTGCAGGAGCTGTATTCCTCCCAATGGGTTCAAGGAGTATTGAATGAGGAATTACATTTATAGACCTCATTTGCTCTGCTACTATAAATCTTTGATCTTCATTAGAAATAATAATTGGACTCTTAAGGTTATTGAGACCTTTTAAACGCAAGTAAGTATTCTGTAAAAGTGAAAAATTATTATTTTCATTTAGTTTTAAATATTGTTTTGGAAAGCTTTCTCTTGATAAGGGCCAAAGCCTTGTACCACTTCCACCTGAAAGTATTACAGGTACTAAATCTAATTTTGAGAGAAAAATTTCTTTTGTATATTCCAAAACTATAAATTTTTTGACTTACCTAATATCTCTTTTGATGAAAAGCGATTAGTTAATTTTAATTATTGTAAATCATGAGATTAAATTATCAATCTAAAATTAAATTAATTTTAATTCTCTTTAAATCAATATTAGGTTAGATTTATAATTAAGTTCTGATAAATAAAATTAGTGCCAAAGAAATTATCGGAGATTCAAAAGAAAGAAATAATTGACCTTTTTATTAATGGAGAACCAATTGAGGTTTTAGCAGAAAAGTATAACTTTACTAAAATTACGATTAGGCGCTATTTGAAACAATCTATAGATCAAAAAAATTTTCAAAGCTTAAGTATAAAAAATAAAAAAAATAAATCAGAAGATGTTTTAAATAAATTTTTTCAAAATGAATCAAAAACCAAAAACTTGATTTCAGAAGATAAATCTTATGAAATCAATTCAGGACATGGTTCTTCCTTCGTAGAATTAACTCCTATGAACTTTGAAATTGAAAATGAACCTCAGAAAGATCTATCATCAATCTCAATTTCTGAGATGGACTTTCCAAAAATTGTTTATATGATTGTGGACAAAAAAATTGAATTAGAAATCAAATATTTAAAAGAATATCCAGAGTGGCAATTTCTATCAAAAGAAGAATTAAGCAGAAAAACAATTGAAATTTATCTTGATTTGAAAATTGCAAAAAGATTTTGTAATAAAGAACAAAAAGTAATTAAGGTTCCAAATCCAAATGTTTTTAAAATTGCGGCTTCTTTATTATTAAGAAGAGGGATTTCAAGAATAGTTAGTGCGGAGAAATTAATAGCTTTATAAAAGAAATTATCCTCTTTTATCATTTGAACTTATTTTTAATAGACTTCCAGTTAAAGAGCCACAAACAAAACTTATTCCAACTATAAAGCCTACTGGTAAATATATTGTTTCGTCTATTATTAGATTAACTCTTTTTGTATCTTTACTGTTTTGTATCCCAATCATTAAAAGTAGAAACAGAGAAACATTAAATGTAAAAGTAAAGAGTAAATTTTTTAATTGAAACAACATTTTTAATTTTTAATCAAGTTTGGTTTTTAGTACATACTATAAATAACACCTTTTGAAACATTATTCTTCTTGGCTAAGTATTTTGAAGCTTGAGATAGGCTCAACCCTGCGTTAATTAAATCATTAAGTTCTTTTTTTAATTCAAATTCATCATATCCTAAATTTTTCTTGGCTTTGATTTCTCCCTTTATTACAACTGTAATTTCTCCTAATACGTCTTTATCTTTAAAATAATCAATTACCTCATTAATATTATTCCCAATAGTTTGCTCAAATCTTTTTGTTAATTCACGTGAAACTTGAATTTCTCTTTCTCTGCCAATATACTCCTCTAATTCACTTAATAATTTTTTAAGACGATGCGGGGATTCAAATAAAATTGTAGTTTTATCGTTTTTGCTTATTTCTGAAAGGATTTTATTTCTTTCAGACTTTTTTTTTGGAAGAAAACCTTCAAATATAAATCTGGAAGATGGCATTCCACTCGATACTAAGGCTGTGATTGCTGCACATGGCCCTGGAATACAAATGACACTTATCCCCTTTAATCTGACATCCTTAACAAGCTCCTCCCCAGGATCGCAAATACTCGGCATTCCTGCATCACTAACTAAAGCAACTGACTTTCCAGACTTTAGATCATTAATTATTCTTGTCGTTTTATCTAAATAATTATGCTTATTGAAGCTTATCAAAATATTATAAAATTCGTATTTACTCAGTATTTTTTTTGTTTGTCTAGTATCCTCACAGGCAATTAAAGAAACATTTTTAAGAATATTTAAGGCTCTTCGAGAAAGATCATTTAAATTGCCTATTGGTGTCCCAACAATATATAAAACACCACTTTCAGGTTCTTGACTTTTATGCGAAAATGGTGATTTAATATTCATTCAGTGACCAAATTACCCTCTGGTGTAGATATTGAAAGTCTTATAAGTGATTTAAGGACTTTAAGCTGGGAGGCTTCTAAAACATTAATTTACTATTCCCAAATATTAAAAGATTCAAGCGATTATAGCAATATCATAAAAAATAAGAATTGCCAAGACCCGGTTACGATAGCTGATTTAAGAGTTAATGAGCTAATTATCCGAAGCATTAATAAAAAATATAGAGATACTAACTGGGGAATATTAAGTGAAGAAAAGGTAAAAATAGAACCATTCGATTCTAATAATAATTCTGACTGGACATGGGTTCTTGATCCTCTAGATGGAACTAAGGATTTCATACAGGGAACATCTCATTATTCTATGCATTTAGCCTTAAATTATAAGCAAAAGCCATACATAGGAGTTGTTTTAATACCTGAAAAGGAAGAATTGTGGATTGCTTATGGCAAAAAAGCTTGGTGTGAGAAAAAAGATGGATCAAAAATTAAACCTAATTTATCTAAAAATAAGAATCTTAAAGAAATGATTTTAATAACAAGCAAAAATCATATAAATGAAAATTTAAAAAATTTAATCAGAAAAATCAATTTTAATGAAGTTAAAGTCATGGGAAGTATAGGCTGCAAGATTGCATCAATAGTTAGAGGGGAAAGTGATATTTACATTTCTTTAAGCCTACCTAGAAAAAGTTCCCCAAAAGATTGGGATTTTGCTGCACCTGAGGCCATTTTGAAAGCGAGTGGGGGAGCGATTACAAATTTAGAAAACCAAGACCTGACTTATGGAAAATTAAACTTTGAGCAAGGGGGGATAATTATCGCTACAAATAATATAGATAATCATAAGAATATATGTCTAAAAATAAAAGAAATTATTTCTGAGTACGATATTTATCCTCTTTAACTTTAATTAAGAGGCGCGACGGGAGTGGGCGTTGGTTCAGGGTAAGACATCCCTCCGTTTTGTGCCACTCCTCTCAAAGTAAGATTAATCCTTCCTCTACTATCGATTTCACGAACTCTCACCGTAACCTCATCACCTTGTCTGACAACATCTTCCACTCTTTCAACTCTCGCCTCTGATAATTGAGAAATGTGGACCATTCCTTCTTTGCCAGGAAGGATTTCAACAAAAGCTCCAATAGGAATAATTCTTGTTACAACGCCAGAGAAGATCTCACCTTCATGTACTTTTCTAGTTAAACCTTCTATTATTTTTTGTGCTTCTTCAGCTGCAGCACCGTCATGAGAGGCAATAGTAACAATTCCTCCATCCTCAATATCTATTTTTGTATTAGTTCTTTCAGTAATACCTTTAATAGTTCTTCCCCCAGGACCAATTACTGTTCCGATAAGTTCTGGATCAATTCTGAAGCTTAATAGTCTAGGTGCATGAGGTGATAGGGATTCTTGAGGTTTATCAATGGCCTCTTGCATTTTTTGTAAGATATGCAATCTTGCTGGACGTGCTTTTTTTATGGCCTCAGAAATTACAGAGACGGGTAATCCTGCAATTTTCATATCCATTTGTAACGCAGTAATACCTTTTTCTGTGCCAGCAACTTTGAAATCCATATCACCAAGAAAATCCTCAATGCCTTGAATATCTGTAAGGATTCGGACTTCCTTCCCTTCTTTAATTAACCCCATTGCAGTACCACTAACTGGAGCTTTTAAAGGGACGCCAGCATCAAGTAGTGAAAGTGTACTTCCACAGACTGAACCCATTGAGGTGGATCCATTAGAGCTTAAGACTTCACTAACTACTCTAAGTACATATGGAAATGTTTCTTT
>CENX01022218.1_pt1 | contig 10548 bp, 6 predicted proteins | sample 361321 | NCBI WGS metagenome assembly CENX01 (sample SAMEA2619678, study PRJEB7988) | marine metagenome | isolation source: saline water (ENVO:00002010), including | reverse complement strand
GTTCCTTGGACAGGAACACCTGGTGAAATGGAAAATTTTATCCATGGTGACACGACAAGCACTGGTGAACAAGCGAACGACATCTATGTACTAGAAGCTAATAGAGTTTACCTTCAGCTCTCTGAAGTAAACTTGAATTCTAGTATGGAGTTGGTTGGTGCTGATTATGGTGATGGTACCCCTGCAACGGTTCAACCAATTGCTGGCGATGATGGTAACCTACAGTTTGGTGGTTGGCCTCAGAACCATGTAAAAACGCACGGACACTCGCAAACCTATGCAATCAAGAATATTCTTTTCAATGGAGTTGCGGCAGGACAAACTGGTTCACTTTTTGGAGTGCTTTCAACCTATGGCGAGAATAACACTGTTGTTGTGGACCATGTTACATCAGTTCACCACAATATTGTAAGTTACTTTAATTTTGGAACTGCTCAACGTTTACACGTAACCAATAGTAAATGTCTGCAGGGAACCTCATATGCTGGTGGTATGTACTGGGGAGGTTTTTTGTGGGGTGGCGGTGACGGCTGGACCGGTACCTGGAAAGAACTACTTGTTGAAAATAACACAATAGAAGGTATGATGGGTCAGGCGTTCGTTATTTATGATAATGGTGTCATTCCTGGGTATAATCCAATACGTATCAATCACAATACATTTGTGAATATCGTTGACTGGGTTAAGTTTTATAGACATGGTAATAGCACACGCTTCACAAATAACCTATTTGTAAACACTGTTTCCAACGGTCAGACTCACAATTCTCATGGCCAAGGACCTTCGCTAAACCACCCTGGTGGGCATGGTAAAATGGCTACTCTTTCCCAATCTCCATGTGCAGACAGCACTACTATGGCAAGAGGTTGGTGCTGGGATAATACCAACAGAAACATTCATTACAATAATAATGTGTACCATGATACACCACAACTCAAGGAGTTGTTCGCTATGGAACCATGGTGCTGGGATGTTACGGACACCGCTGGTGTTGTAACCACTTTTTGTGATACAATGATTGGTGGACCTGGTTCACAATTTGAAAATCAAACAAGATGGATGGATGATTCAACTGCTGCTCAAATGGCTAATGGTGTTTCAGAATCAAATAACATGGAAGACGAAAATCTTGGCTTCAACTTAGATCCTATTTACATCGAAACCCATGTAGCCAGGAATTTGGACTGGTTAGACAATAAGGTGCACGATACCCATACAGATTCATGGTGGGCACACCAGGCAGATGACGACTGGAATGTTGTTGAATGGCCACTACCGTTTGACTTTTCTTACAGCACTACTTCAGCTGCATATACTGCCAGTGAGTGGGGTCTTCCTGTTGGTGACTTAAACGCTTTCCCAGATAAATTGGCCGAATGGTCTACGCTTTCTGTTGAAGAAAACTCTAATGGATTTACTCCAAGTGAGTTCTCCTTAGCTCAAAACTATCCTAATCCTTTCAACCCATCTACAGATATCAGTTTTGCAATGGATGTTGCATCCGATGTAAACCTAACGATCTATAATATGCTTGGACAAAAGGTTAAAGTACTAGCAAATGCGTATCTTGCTGGAGGTACACACACCTATACTTGGAATGGTCAGGATGAGTTTGGTCAGTCAGTTTCTACTGGTGTATATCTATACACATTAACAAGTGGAAACCAAACCATCAGTAAAAAGATGGCACTTATGAAGTAAAAATAACGAGGATAATTTCGTTATAATATTTAGGGGGTAATTCATTTTTATTGATTACCCCCTATTTTTTTATATCGCAAGTTTTGTAATTTTAATTCATAATTAAACTAGGTTATATAAATTGAAAAGATTGAGTAAAATTTTAGCTGTACCAATACTTCTAATTATTTTTGCATGCTCAAATGATAAGAAGAAGAATGATGAGGAGACTTTAACCTCACGATCTGAGAGCAATTCCGTCAATCAAAGAAATCTTAATATTCAATCATCTGAAAAAAAAGATTACGACCCATGTGATTGCAATAAAAGAGCCCAAAAAATCATTGATGAAACCATTGCATATAGATTAAAATTTGAAAGCATACCTGATCTAAAGAAAAGTAAAGAGTCAAAAAATCAGATTAAAAGTTTTGCAAAAGACTATATTACACTTATGAAAAAATGTTTTGAGACCAATGCTGCAATGCTTACAGTAGATAGTGAATGCAACAACCTTAGACTTCTACAAGCTAAAAAAGATTCTCTGCGTAAACTAGGAATCCAACTTGAACAAGGAGAGGCAATTAGATTATGAAAACCCAAACCATAAACAAATATTTAATTTTTCTAATTACAGGTGCAGTAGCTTTTTCCCAAGCTGTAACTGTAAAAGGCTTTGTCATAGATAGTAGTAACAAGAAACCTTTAGTGGGAGCGAACGTCTATATTGCTGGAACTAGTATGGGTACATCCACCTCAGATGAAGGTAGATATAACATTGCAAACGTAAGCCCTGGAACATATACTCTTAAAGCTTCTTACATTGGATATGAGTCAAAAGAGATGGAGATTACTGTAAAGGCAGGAGAAGAATTAGCACAGGACTTTGAGCTAGAATATGTTACTATTGAGGGTAAAGCAATTGAAGTGACCGCACAGGCACGTGGTCAGATGGATGCAATCAACAAACAGCTCAAAGCAAAATCAATTAAAAACATTATTTCCTCAGATAGAATACAAGAGCTGCCCGATGCAAATGCCGCAGAGGCAGTTGCGAGAGTTCCTGGTGTCTCAATAAGAAGAGAAGGCGGTGAAGGAAATAAGGTTGTTATACGTGGACTTTCTCCAAAGTATAATAAAATAACAGTTAATGGTACAAACCTTGCCTCCACAGATGCTGATGACCGAAGCACAGACTTGAGCATGATTTCTCAGTATATGCTAGAAGGAATTGAGGTAACCAAAGCTGGAACCCCAGATCAAGAAGCAGATGTACTTGGAGGGACAGTAAACTTTAAACTAAAGAAAGCACCATCAGGCTTACATGGGAATCTCGTTACCCAAGGCATGTACAACAGCCTAAGAAAAACGCAGGACGACTACAAACTTGTTTTTGATATAAGTAATCGATTTTTTAATGACAAGCTTGGCATATTAGGTCAGATAGATTTAGAAAATCGAAACCGTAGTTCGCATAATCTTGCTGCTAATTATGTAAATACACCTGCTGACCTTGATACTATAAACTCTCTAACGCTTGAAACCTTAACATTAACAGATATTGCAAGACAAAATAATCGTGATAACAATCTTTTTGTCATTGATTATAATTTTCCAAATGGAAACATTAGCTACAGCGGATTGCACAGTACTATTGATAAAGATATAACTACCTATGCTAACGTATACCCATTGCAAACACCCGATGGACAAAGAAATTTTGACACAGGTGAACTTTTAAATAGAATTCAGGTCACCACTGAGACATGGAAATATGAGCAACAACTTTCCCCAGATCTAAAGTTAGATTTGTTTAAAAGCTTTTCCAAATCGACCAATGGCGATACGAACAAAGTATATAATTTTAGAGAGACTGCTGCATACACAATGGATGTTGGTAACAAAAGTGTAGATAACATTCAAGATTTTACTGTGAATGATACAAATGCTACCTGGTTTGATCGCTATGACTATAATGAATTTTCGACGGCAGAGACAGAGCACGCATTTGGTGGAAATATGGAATTTGACCTCAAAATCAATAACCAGATATCTGGAAAAGTAAAATTTGGTTTTAAAAATAGAGACAAGACCAGAGAACACGATAGAGATTACGAATATGCAGCATTTACATATGTAGGGATGACTGATAAGAGGGACACAACCTACCAGATGTTTGAATTTTTAAATAGTATTCCTAACGGAACGAAATATGCTCCTTACTATGCTTTCATGGATAGAGATTATGATGATGAAGGGTTCTTGGATGGCAAGTATACACTGGGACCTTTTGCGGACATAGATAACATGAATCAATTATTTTCATATTTTAGAGCCAATTGGAATTGGGATCCATATCATGAAAATATTATGCATCACTTTCATAAGACACAGTCATTAATCTATGATTATTCTGGAACTGAGGAGTATAACGGAAGATATATCATGACTGATTTGAATATTGGCAGAAAGCTTAATATAGTTACTGGAGTTAGACTTGAAGATAATATTACCAGGTACACATCTTATCATGGACAACAAACAACCCTGCCGCATTATAATTCAATGGGATCTGACACCGTATCAAACCATACCAGGAAAAATTCATATACGTTGCCATCCTTATTTTTAAAGTACCAGCCTGAGGATTGGTTGATCTTAAGATATGCGAGTACGAAAACGTTGACACGTCCAAATTATTCAGATATTATTCCACTCTACAATATCAATGGAGGTTCTAGAGCAGTTGAATACAGGAATCCATATCTAGAACCAGGAATATCTGATAATAATGACTACGTAGTCTCATTTAATAACAAACATCTTGGACTACTTAGTTTTAGTTACTTCAGTAAAGAAATTGAGGGCCTCATTTTCAGCAGCGGCCAGAGATATATTACAGACCCGAGCCTATACGGACTCCCTGGATTTACAGAGAAATATAGGATCAATGATTATAAAGCAAATAATCCTTATATAGTTGATCTAAGTGGATTCGAGATAGATTACCAGACGAGGTTTTGGTACCTGCCTAAGCTTTTAAGAGGGTTAGTTTTTAACGCCAACTATACTAGGACAACATCAGAAGTTAAGTATCCTAGAACAGTAATTGAGACGAAGGTAATTTTTGATCCTTCATTTCAAGTTGTCACAAATAATTTAGATAGTTTATATGTTGATCGTCTTTTAGACCAACCAGAGGATATTATAAATCTTTCACTTGGCTATGATTACAAAGGATTTTCCGGTCGCTTGTCAATGAACTACATATCCAATGTATTTTCAACTACAAACTTTTGGCCTGGACTCAGAGAAGATACAGATGCCTATAGAAGATACGATCTATCCATGAAGCAAAAGTTACCCATCAAGGGACTCGAGCTTTATCTCAACATAAGCAACCTGACCGAAGCAGTCGATATTACCAGGCTAAGAGGATACAATCCGTATGACCCTGATTTTGATAAATCGATCTATGATGAGATCCTAGATCCGTCATTGTTCTCATATTTTGACCCAACAGGTGGCGATGATGGAAGTGGAGAAAGAGTGGGGTTAAATCCTGACATTGCAGAATTATTAGGAAGAGTCCCAAGAGATCAACGGGCAAAGAGTCAAGAACAGCATTATGGGAGCACCATCGATATAGGGTTTAGGTTTGCATTCTAAACTTGAATGTTCAACGACTAAAATTAGATAACACAGTATCATATTGGGATTATTAGTTTTTTAACCGTGAGATTACTTCTCATCGTTTTTGGCTTCTTATTAACGAGTTGTGGAATGAAGCTTAACCTCTACCCTGATCCAAAACTATTATTTCCAAATCAGGCTGAGTGGCAGTTCAATGCTTATCATAAGCGAATAAGTGAATTTAAAGAAAGTCCCATCGGGTTCAATAAAATAGTATTTTTAGGAAATAGCATAACCGAAGGTGGCGGAGATTGGAATGCCAGGTTTAATGTTTCAAATGCCGTAAATCGCGGTATTACTGGAGATTTTACGATATCGATGCAAGCCCGATTAAGCGAAATACATCACTATAAACCATTGAAAGTTTTTCTATTAATCGGAATCAATGATATTTTCGATGGCGTTATACCTTACGATGCTAAAAAAACTCCGAGAAGGATTGCTCAAAATATTTTTAATATTGCCGACAGTATAATATATCATTCTAGTGAGACTGATATATTCATTCACACCATCTTACCTGTGGACGAAGAAGAGTTTAGAAAAAATAGGGGATTCTATCCAGAACACGAATATCCTCTTGAAAAGCAAATAACTGATATCAACGATCAAATACTAATTTTAGGAAACACTCGTGAATATAAGATCATTGATCTGCATGGGATTTTTATTGATGAACAAGGAAAGATGAAAAAAGAATTCGCTAGAGATGGCTTACATTTAAACCAAAACGGATATGCAAAATGGTGTGAGCATATCAAAGATCATGTAGAGAATTAATAATTTGAATGTTCAAATCATCATCTATTTGAACATTGTTTTTGTGACCAATCTAGAAATATTTTCTCCTGATTTATCTAAATGTATATCAAAACAAATTATATGGATAAATAATTGAAAAAGTTATTACTATTGATTGCTCTATATGGATGCACGCAAGATCATCAACCATTTGGCCTAAATGAAAAAACCTATGACATGTGGCAAGAATTCATAAGACCAACTAAAAATGAACTTGCTTGGGCAGAGATTCCTTGGAGGAGCACATTCTACGATGGACTAGTAGAATCTGAAAGAGAACAAAAGCCCTTGCTGCTATGGGTGATGAATGGACATCCTCTTGGTTGTACATGAAATAACGGTGCAGCAGGCCGACGGTCCGTATGGTCAGATCCAAGATTAATTAACATATCAAAGCAGTTTATTCCATCAACCGATGAGGTCTGGAGACTACAGGGAGCAGATGAGGAAGATGCATCAATGTTCCAGAAAATGGCCAATGAAGGTCATTACAGAAGAGTAGGCGGCACAAGGCAAGGTATTTATGTTTGCAGTCCAAGTGGTAGATTATTAAGCTCTATTAATTCATTGAATCCTGATGCCGTATTGGAATCAGTTATGACCGGACTGGATAAATGGAAATCACTTCCTAGGTCAGAACGATATCTTCCTGATGGGTTTACACCCTCAGTTTCACATCGCTGGGAGAATAGCTACCCTGAAAATGGACTTGTTCTTGAAGGCACAAAAGCAGATCTGCTGTCAGATCCTCCCAAGTTTTCCGATAGAGGTGACAGGTGGAATATGGATCATATTTGGTTCAATGAGGATGAGGCACATCTTTGGTTACCAAAAGAGCATGCAATTGGAGAAAATCATCAATGCCCGAAGATCATAAAAGATCGTTTATTTCGCTTTCATTTAGTTGATAATGTCAGAGGACAAACGCTGCCGTTTGCGCCAGAAGAAATTAAAGTTGCAAATCTCAGTACTAAAATTACAGGCCTCAATAGAAAAGAGATAATCATTGAAATAAGTGGAAGATCAAAGGCCATTGCAAAAGGTCCTTGGCTTCTTGGAGAAAATATCTGGACCCCAGCACATGATCTCGATCATGAAATTAATACCAGTGTCCTTGGAAATGCTACTTTTGACTTAAGGAGTAATGAATTTGTTAAGTTTGAACTGGTTGCCATTTGTGAATGGCGTGGTAAAACAGAGAATAATGGAAGAAAGTTTGGCCCCGAAAGAGGACGGATAGGCATTCTATATGACATGGCTGATAATTCTCACGTTAATCGAATTGCTCCTACTTTTATCGATCAATATAATGCTACATGGATCAAACAACCTGATTAAAACTAAACGATTATTTTATCAAGACCACTTTATTTGTGGTCAGCTTGCCATTGGACTCTAAAGTGAATAGATAGACTCCAGATGCATAGGAACTAGCGTTCCAGCTTACTTCATGCGCTCCAGCCAATAAGCTCTCATTAATCAGAGTCACTACCTTTTGGCCTTTTAGGTCGTAGATGTTCAATTCCACATGTGTCTCATTTAACAATTGAAATGGAATCTTTACATTTGGATTAAACGGATTTGGATATGCTGATGATAGCCTATGACCAGAAGGTGTGATAATACTTTCATCTAAGTTTAAACCAGTCTCAAAAGACAATGGAGAGCCAATCTCATATGTAACCTCGGAACCAAAATAGCCGGATACCTGCAGGTTAGAAATAGTGACTTGACCATTGGCCTGGCCAAGACTACTTATGTTCCAAGGAATCTGTGTCAGCAATCCCTCCCCTCCTGGAATTGGATTTCCTGTAAACTGAGCCATTCCGATCACAAGTCCAGAATCATTAGCAGAAATAGTCCACCCAAATTCTTCAGCTCGCCCTCCCTCTCCATTCCCAAATGATAATTGACCTAGATCAAAACCTCCAATATCATCCAAAGATATGGTAAACTGGACTCCATGAATGGGAGTGTAATTTTCCATGTAAATATTCAAAGCACCAACTTGAGAATCGAAGTCGCTGATCTTGAAATATGCGTCTGCATTGGTATGGTATGATTCCGTGTGAATAATAAGATGAGAACCAATATAGTAGTATGGTTCGGTATGGCCTGAGTTATTGTAATCGCATGATGAGCATGTAACTCCACTTGTACACGATGGATTATTTGGAGAACATTGATTTAGATAATCTTCAAGGACATAATCAAATTTTACAGTATCACCAACAAGGACGTGGTCTAATAGATCAAAGTCCATTGGCGTGACCTTATCGCCTGGACAGAATCCAGCGCGGTTATATTGCCAAGAGCCATATTGTGGGGAACATTGGTTGGATTCACAATCGTTCCTCCAAAAATTGTGCACATACGCTAGATCATTGTTAAAAAATATATCATGTAGTTTTAAGGAAAATTCAGCAGCATTTTCCGTATTACCCTGCCCATGCCCTGTTGTGATCATACGCAGGTACGCATTCCTTGCATCGGTGGGGATGTATTCAGTGATGGATTGTATATCAACAGGGTTAGTAGGATCTCCGTACACCACATAATCATTGTTCCATATGTTTCTTACCACCGTATGAGGATTTTCGGGGACTCCAGAAATGAAATCAAAAGAAATCGTCACCAACCAACCAGGTTCAACCCAGGTGTCAATATGAGACATTAGTTCTGTTTCTCCTTTCAATAAGGAGCGATAATCTGTTACATCAAAAGACCAACCACACTCAATTCCATAAGGCGTTACATATCTACCGATCTCAAACCACTCTCCAAGGTGAGAGATGGATATTTTTGCTTTTCTATCCCAAGGATCGCATCCACCATTAGGGCATTCCAATAAAACATTCATGGAGATTTCGGAATAATTGGAGTTTGAATCAGGAAACTGCAGTGGTTCTATAATGGTTCGATTATTTCCAAGTCCTCCAAATGATTGGTGAATCGCATCAAATACAACAATTGTAGTGTCTCCCCATAAAACAGTTTTACATATAAGTATAAAAAGAAAAAGTCTTATCATTTTAAGTAGAGCACCTTCTTATTTTGAAAGTCCCTTCCATTATTTATCCTGATAAAATAAACTCCTGATGAAATAGCTTTAGGCACCCAATAGACCTGGTGATATCCATTAGCAAATACGCCCTTGCTAATGGATTGAACATACTTCCCTTTCATATCAAATAATGATATATCTATGTTCCCTGATTCTTTGATTGAGAATGATATATTGCATCCGGGATTAAACGGGTTTGGCGCTATATTCAGAAAGAAGGACTGTGGGAGAACTGCCTTACTTGCATATGCTGAAGTCTCGTTCCAACCTGCAAGTTTTACACTTTGAATTGTTGTGGCATCTCTAATGAAAAACGGAAAATTATTAGGCAAAGATGAACCATCTATTCCATAGGCAATTAATTTGTTTTCAACTTTAAAATACTCCCACCCAGGTGGCAGTGATAGATCTATTTCGATATCTTTATCGGATAAAACAATCTGAAATCCAGCAATATCACCATCGGATGAAAGAACAACTCTTTGGTCTGAAACCTGGTATTTCCCAGATGAAATTTCACTTCTTATATTCATGTCAATATCCAATATCAACTGAAAGAGTAAAACAATATCTTCAATATCGATCACACCATCTTGGTTCGTATCACATGAATGCATTTGTAATTCTGTTCCTTGTTCATGATTTAACATGATTGCCACAAGCATTACAGCATCGTAAATGTTAACTACTTCATCAAAATTGACATCTCCTAATAGTGAAGAGACTGTATACCCGTCAGCCCAAGTCGGTTCACCTACAAGAATACCCTCATGCCCATTTCCAGTATGGTCATATAGGATATCTCCTTCTCCCTCATTAAAGTGATAATAAGCCACTAACCCGGTTTCATCTCCAGATAAGGTCGAATCCATGTCTGAAACAATATCGACTTGTTCTCTTGCTATATTCCATATTCTTACTTCGTCAATCCTGCCATCGAAGTATCTAGAACCATAATCTGATCCAATTCTAATAGGGTCATTGTTTGCAGTAACATTTAGGGCACCCCCAGAAAGAGACTGCTCAACTCCATTGACATAAAGCCTTCGGTTACTCCCATCCTTAACTGCTGCAACATGGTACCATTGATTCGGACTCAAGATGCCAGTGCCTGTTATAAGTTCGTCAAACCCAAGTCCATTATGGGGTGCCTGATTGGTTAATCTAAGTAAATAACCATTCGCTGCATTTGTCTGATACTTTGAAATGATTCCTGCTAACCAAGAAAAAGTTTCTGGAAAAACCCATGCCTCCAACGTATAAGCAGTTGTGAGGTCTAATTCTGAATGATCTGAAATTCGTATATGATC
>CENX01208731.1_pt1 | contig 10575 bp, 10 predicted proteins | sample 361321 | NCBI WGS metagenome assembly CENX01 (sample SAMEA2619678, study PRJEB7988) | marine metagenome | isolation source: saline water (ENVO:00002010), including | reverse complement strand
CCACGTAAAAGAGTACAGTTTCAAAGAGGTATTCCCACCAGTTCTAATGAAAAAGGAATCCATGATAACAACGGGTCAATTACCTAAGTTTGAAGAGGATATGTATCATACTGAAGTTGATAATTTATATCTTGCACCCACTGCAGAGGTCCCTGTAACCAATATACATCGTGATGAAATCATTAATGATGATGAACTCCCTTTATACTACGTTGCATACTCACCATGTTTTAGAAGAGAGTCTGGTTCATACGGTAAAGACACTAGAGGGTTACTTAGAGTACATCAATTTAATAAGGTTGAGTTAGTTAAGTTTACAACACCAGAAAAATCTTATGAAGAATTAGAGGCACTTACTAAGCAAGCAGAGTCTATTTTGCAGGAACTTGGTCTACATTATAGAGTTGTTGAACTTTGTACTGGTGATTTAAGTTTTTCTGCCGCAAAATGTTATGATCTAGAAATATGGGCCCCCGGTGAAAAAAGATGGCTTGAGGTATCTTCATGCAGCAATTTTGAATCATTTCAAGCTCGCAGAGGGAATATTAGATATCGAAATTCATTAAATAATGAAGTCAGATTTCTTCATACATTAAATGGTTCAGGCGTTGCGACTCCCAGATTGATGGCTGCATTAATCGAAACATATCAGAATGAGAGAGGCGAAATTATTTTCCCTGAAAAAGTTGCAAACTTTATAGGTGTCAAGGAGGTGAGGTAGGTTGAGAGTCCTCTGGGCTTCTATCTTCACAGTCCTTTGGACCATTGTTTTTGGATTATCAGGAATACTTTTAACTACTTTTGAATCAAATAAGGGACGCATATTAGGTTATTGTGCTCGGTTATGGGGTAAGTTCATATTATTCACTTGCGGAATAAAATATGAAGTAACAGGATTAAATAATCTAAATCCAAATTCAAATTATATTTTTGCTGGAAACCATACATCCATGTTGGACATTCCTATTGCATTCTCTGGTTTGCCTTATTGGCTGGTTCCAATAGCAAAAATTGAGCTAAGGTCCGTGATTTTACTGGGATGGGTAATGCGAACAGCCGGTCATATTTTTGTTGACCGTAAAAAGAGCGATAACGCCTTACGCATTTTAGAAAAAACAAAGAAATCTTTATTGGATAATCCTAGATCAGTACTTTTGTTTCCTGAAGGAACACGCACTCTAGATGGGTCATTAGGTCCATTTAAAAGGGGTGGTCTTTTATTATCATTAGATACGAAAATGCCTATTGTCCCGATTGCATTCATTGGGTCATTTGAAATGTTTGGAAAGGGCTCTTGGTCAATGAAAGGACGGTCCGTAGAACTAAGGGTAGGTGCTCCAATAGATCCAAGTAATTATTCTTATGAAAATAGAAGAGAATTGGCGCACCATGTTCGTGAAAAAGTTTCAGATTTGATGTAATATATAGATGGATTGAATTAATTATGCTAAATCAAAAGAAAATATTGGAGGATATTGAAAATATTAGAGGAACCAATAAAAAAATTGTTTTTACCAATGGTTGTTTTGACCTACTTCATAAAGGTCATGAGGATTTAATAAAGGCATCTTATTCCTACGGAGACAAATTGATTATAGGTCTCAATTCTGATGAATCAGTCAAAAGATTGAAAGGAATGGGTAGACCCATACAAAATGAGTCTGATAGAAAGAAGGCGTTAATTGATACTGGATATGTTGAAAAAGTTTATTTATTTAATGATGATACACCTTTGGGTTTAATTCTTCTAATTAAACCTGATATCCTTGTAAAAGGAGGAGATTACACTCCAAAAGAGATTGTTGGATATGAGGAAGTAATTAGTTCAGGTGGTGAGATAAAGATTGTGCCATTAACTCCAGGGTATAGTACGACCTCTTTAATTAAAAAAATGCACTAACAAGGTCTTGTGCGATTAAATAATTAGATTATATATTCCAATGCGGAGTTTCACTAAATCCCTTTGACTAAAGTACTTAGAGATATAATACCATATTTATTTTGCACCGTAGTTCTTCTTGGTGCTGAGGCAAAGTCTACCTCAAAAGTCTTCCCAAATGTAGCTGTTTATACTGCTTCCAAAGACACAGCTATGAACCTTGATGAAACTCGAAACAGGTTTCCAGAAATACTCCAAGATGCAAAATTACTAATGTCTGAAGTCATTATCTGTGATTTTAATAAAGATACTCTGGAGGTTGCATTTTTGCTTAGTAAGATTTTTGAGCTTCTAATGGAGGCAGACCAGATAGGCGAGATGAATCTAGAGGATAAAGAAGAGTTTGATCGTTTCAATAGAACATTCACAGAATTATATACTCACAACCTAGTTTCAGTTCAAAGTATTAATGCACCAGTTATGGCTGAGAAAATGTGGGCGGATATCAGTGAGGCTATTGAAATAGAAATGGGTGAAACAAAGCTCATTGTAGTTGAAGATCGTGACGGGCATGTGCCGCTTGTCAGAACAAAACATGTGGATCAATATATTAAATATTTTCAAACAAAGGGGAGAAAACAATTTCAAATATGGCTAGATCGATACGCTAAATATAAAGATCTAATTTTACCTATTTTAAAAGAGCATGAGATGCCCGAAGAATTCATTTATCTAGCTATGATTGAATCTGGATTAAATCCAAAGGCATATAGTAAGGCAAAGGCATCAGGTATGTGGCAGTTTATTTATTCAACTGGTAAAAGGTATGGCCTTAATAGAGATTGGTATAGAGATGAAAGGAGAGACCCTGAAAAAGCAACCCATGCGGCATGTCTTTATTTGAAAGATTTATATAAACAATTTGATAATTGGTATCTTGCTCTTGCAGCTTATAATTGTGGTTCAGGGAGAGTCTCTCGAGCATCAAAAATTCATCAAACCTATGATTTCTGGCAGATGCATTCTCTTCCCAGAGAGACTCGAAATTACGTACCATATTTTCTTTCTGCTGCAATAATTGCAAGAAATCCAGAGGCTTATGATTTCAAGGTCCCAAAAAATGTTGAACCTTTTCAATATGAGACAATAACACTAGAGAAAAGTGCAGATATATCTGTTTTAGCACGTGTTGCGGGATTAAAGCCAAAAGTGCTGAGAGATTATAATCCAGAACTAAGGCAATCAGCGACACCAACTGAAGCTGGATATCTTCTGAAATTACCAATGGGTAAAAAGGAAGATTTCCTTTCAGCATGGAATGCTATTCCAGAAGAGGAGAGATTTGCGCCTCAATTTGTTGTCCACAGAGTGAGGTTTGGTGAAAGTCTTTGGACTATTTCAAAAAAGTACAATGTATCCATACATGATTTAGCTGCTGTTAATAAAATTCGGAATAGAAATAAAGTTAGAGTGGGTCAAAAATTAAATGTACCGCTAAAAGGTGGGCAGGTTTGGGGTAATAGTGATAATGGTGGACCTCCTGGCCATTCAAAAAAAGTTTACAGAGTTAAACGTGGCGATACTCTGGGGCAGATTGCAGAATCCTTTGGTACAAGAGCAAGTAAAATAAGGCGTTGGAACAATATGAAATATGGCTCTCATCTTATTCATCCCGGTCAAAGATTAGTTATCTGGGTAAAGTGATTTGTTAATTATATTATATTTTTGGTAAAACTGGAGGGTAACCATGACAAAACAAGAAATAGTAGACATTGTTTCAGAAGCAACAGGTTTGACCAAAGTTGAAACCGAGACTGTAATGAATGGCATAATGGGTACGATCATTGAGTCACTTGCAAGTAATGAAAGAGTTGAATTAAGAGGTTTCGGTACTTTTGGTATAAAACATCGCATGCCCAAAAAGGCTAGAAATCCTGGGACAGGAGAACCAGTTTATTTACCAGAAAGGTTTGTTCCAACATTTAAACCTAGTAAACTTATGCGTTCAAGAGTGAACGATTTGATTAATAAATAAATGGATTATTAATGCCAAGTGGTAAAAAAAGAAAAAAGAAAAAGATGAACACGCACAAACGCAAGAAGCGTCTACGTGCCAATCGACACAAGAAGAAAGATAAATAGATTATAAAATAGCTTAATCAGTTTGTAATACTTTTTAATAAAGAACAATTTGATTTATGTCTAATCATCAAGATTGTTTAACAGTATCTAAACTAAATACTAGAATAAGAAATTTGCTTGAGAAGGGAATTTCTAATATATGGGTAAATGGTGAAATATCAAATTTTCACCATCATCCTGCTTCTGGTCACATGTACTTTACATTAAAGGACGATTCAAGTGAAATACGTTGTACTATGTTTTCGATGAATAACGTCCACTTAAAATTCAGCCCTGAAGATGGAATGGAGGTACGTCTTCTTGGGAACGTAACGATTTATGAGAAAAGAGGTCAGGTGCAACTTAGGGTCTCGATCATGGAGTCTCAAGGATTAGGTGAACTTCACAAGACCTTTGAGGCGTTAAAACAGTCTCTTGAAAAGGAAGGACTTTTTGAAGAAGTACACAAAAAGAAAATTCCTCCATATCCAAATCGTATCGGTGTCCTCACATCTGGCTCCGGTGCTGCATATAGAGATATTCTAAACGTATTGAATAGAAGAGCTCCTCAGGTTAATAGCATATTGCACTCCGTAAAGGTTCAAGGAAAAGGCTCATCTCAAGAAATTGCATCAGGTATTGAGCTTTTTAATAGTCATAATTCTGTCGATGTTATTATTGTGGCTAGGGGCGGTGGATCCATTGAAGATTTATGGGCATTCAATGATGAAAAAGTTGCCAGATCCATTTTCAGTTCAGCCATTCCAATAATTACAGGTATAGGACATCAAACAGATTTTACAATTGCAGATTTTGTTTCTGATCTTAGAGCACCAACTCCTTCAGTAGCAGCAGAAATAGCAGCTCCACATCGAGATGAACTTTTATCAGAGTTATCTAATTATAGGACTAAAATGTTGCGCATTGTTCAGGGCCAGTTAGAACAGAGGTGGTTGCTGTTTGATCAAATTGAAAAAAGAATTGCCATCCAGAGTCCAACAAAAAAGATTAAAAATCAAATTTTTGATTTAGACCAAATAAAAAATAGAATTCAAAAAGCATTTTTAAAAAAAGAAGAAATCCTATCAGAGCAAATAAGCCACTTATCTAAACAGTTATCTAGTCTGGGACCATATCAAGTTCTAGAAAGAGGATATGCAATTCCAATTGATGAAAATGGAAGCATCATCCGTAGTTCAAGTCATATTGATTTAGGGCAGACATTTAAATTAAAAATGGCGAAGGATAGTTTTATTGCAAAAAAAACATCAGATATAAAAGACGAATAATTAAATGTAATTTTCATTATGGGAAATAAAACTAAAAAAAACGATTTTGAAAAATCTATAAATCGTCTCGAAGAGCTAGTTGATAAAATGGAATCAGGTGAATCATCTCTTGAGAAAAACCTAGAATGGTTTGAAGAAGGGATGGATCTTATTAAAGCATGTCAAACACACCTAGCGGATGCTGATAAGCGTGTTCAGGAGCTAATCAAATCATCTGAAAGTGAAAATAAAACCAAGGATATCGAATGACCTTGCCAAAAAGATTTGGAATATGGGGAAATATAGATAAATCTTCATTTTGGGAGGCCTTACCAAAAATAATTTCATGGTCAAAAAATAATGACTTGGAATTACATCTTACTTCTAGGATTCTCAGTCATACTAATGGTCTACAATTAAAAGAAAAGGAAATAAGAGGGAAAAATGACATGTCAGAATTGGATTTTATGTTGGTTCTTGGTGGAGATGGCACTTTTTTATCGCTTGCCAGGACCATTGAGAACAGCAATACACCAATTCTTGGAATACATCTAGGAGATTTAGGATTTCTTGCAAAGGTAACCTTGAGAGATTTATTTAATCGACTTGACCAAGTAGTAATGGGCTCATATGTACTGGAAGAGAGAATATTAGTTGAGGCAATCATAGAAAAAAATGGTAAAAAATTAAACCAGGTTGCCTTAAATGACTTTGTTATTTGCAATGCTCAATCGCATAGGATGCTTAATTCAATGGTTGATGTTGATGGGCATCTTGTCGGTAATTATCGGTCAGACGGATTGGTAATTGCAACTCCAACGGGGTCTACGGCATATTCATTATCAGCTGGAGGGCCAATAGTTACCCCGAGTGTCGACTCAATCATCATAACACCTACTGCAGCCCACACGTTAACTTCACGTCCACTTGTTATTCCAGCATCATCAAAAATCAGTATCAGTTTTCCACTAGAAGATGATTCCATACAATTCATAGCAGATGGACAGGAGCATGAGATTTTAGATACATCTTGCAGAGTTGAAATTAGTAAATCAAAACAAAAGGTAAGTCTTATTGATTTTGAGGATACAGACTATTTTGAAACTCTTCGAAAAAAAATGGGGTGGGGCAAGAGAGGTGAACAGTAATTCTACGTAATACCTTTCGCACCTAGTTTTGAAAATTTTTTCTATTACAGTCTTGTCTATTTCGCTTCTTAATGCAAGTCTAATAAAAGGAAAAATAACAACTAAAGATGGTGCTGCCTTAGGTAATGCAAATATTGTATCGTTACCCTCCGGGGAAGGTGCCCAGTCTGACAAATTTGGTTTTTTTTCTCTATCAATATCAACCTCAGATAAACTTATTATTGTTAGTCATATTGGTTATGTTGCGGATACGATCCAGACATTAGACATTCATGGTGAACTTATAATCTTAATGGAAGAAAAAAGTATCTTAATGGATTCCTTGAAAGTAGAGTCCAATAAAAGGGGAAGCACAGTATACTTTTCAAAAAAAAAATTGGTTACTAATCTTGATCTTGATAATCCAACCATTAGAAGTTCTATTGATATTGGTGAAGCTTTATTCTCAAATTTTCCTGTCTCGATTAATGAAACAATGACTGGTAGTAAGAATATATCAATCCGAGGATCTTCAAATGATGAATTGGTATTTCTCTATGATGGAATAAGAATTAATAATCTTAGTTCAGGAAGATTAGATCTATCTCAATTCACGACTCTTGGACTGAAAAATATAGAATTAATATCGGGCAATTCAGATAATAGTATTAACTCATCAGGGGCGATTAACTTTGTTCCAAAAATTAATTATGATAATGAATTAAGCTTTTACCAGAAATTTGGTAGTTATGATTTTGGTAGTTATGATATCCATGCTTCACTTGGAAATAAAAATGTTTCACTGAGTACTGGATTATCAAATGGAAATTTTTCTCAAAGATACGATGACTCTGATTTAAATGAAATTCAAAAAGAATATGATAGAATTCTGGTCAACACAGGTTTGAGAAATGACGTAGGAAAAGAACTAAGACTAATGGGATTTAGAAACAAAAAGAGAACTAGCAATGGCAAGACAAACGATACTCTTGATGACTATACGCAAAACATTATTTTAAAATTTGATGATAAAAATAATTTCTTGGGTCATTTAAGTCTTTATGGGTTTTTCCAAGATCAGAAAGGTACTCAATTCACAACATTTCAAACTAATAAAAATAATGATTCTTTTAAAGGTGCCGGCCTATCATATGAATCAAGTTTCTACAGCTCTATTTTAAAAATTTCAGCTGAAAATAATACAATAAGATCTCTATGGGAGATTAATGATCACAAGTTTAAACTAAGAAGAGGTGAACAAAAGATAACAGGAAGCTTTGAAATATTTCAACCTCATAAAAGAGAACGTTTAAACCTTCAAGATTTGAAATTTATATTTAGCACTCAAAGAATAAGCTCTAGATCTCAATCAGATTCTCTGGTTTTTTTCCAAAATAGTGATGGGGTAATTAGGAGTTCTAAGTTCTTAGTATCCATGATAAATAAACAATCAAAAACTAGAAAAATAATTTTTATGAATCTTTCAAATTCGTTTAGGGTGCCAAGCATATATGAAGTTGTAAATAATGAGATACATATTTCTCAATCCGGAATGGGGCTCTCAACAGAACAAAAGTCAATGTCTGAATTAGGCGTTAAGATTAACGATTCAGAACCAAATACTACACGCTTAATGAGTGCGGTATTTACTGCGTTTAAATATGATTATACAAATAAGATAAAGCAATTATACATTGAAAATTCATTCATACAAGTTCCAATTAATTATGGTGATGCAAGTATTTTTGGTTTTGATAATAATATAAAATTTAATCTTAATAGGGGTAGGGTAGCTGTTGGTGTATATATGGCAAACTACTTTTATTCCGATGAAATGGCTTTTCAGCTAAAGCCTGATAAAATGTACAGAGCAACAATTCAATTAAATAGTTTCATCGGTATAATAAAATTCACATACCGCAAAGAGAGTGAAAAATACCTTACGACCATAAATAGGTCTGGTTTTCAAAATAGAACTGAAGTCAGTTCAATTGAAAACTTTGACATAGACATCTCCCGGCAATTGCCTTTAAGGTACGCAGATGCATCTATTAGTTTTTCAGGGAAAAACTTAAATAACCAAACCCAATCATTGATGGGGATATCTCTTTACGATAGACGCTTTGTCCTATCGATAGGTTTGCAGATTAAATGAGAACTGCGTCTTTTCCAATCATCATACTATTTTTCTGTTATTCATGCACATCAAATCCTTTATGGAATGATGGTTATAAGACAGAGGAAAATCTTTCTGGGAGAATAGTTTTAGAGAGCCTGAGTTCAGAGACAAAAACCTTTGTTTGGCTTGAAGAATTTGACATTCATACATATACGAATGATCAGGGAGTCTTCAGTATCGTTTTGAATGATTTTTCTGAAAATATCTCCGGATCATTGAACATCTACTTTTTCGTTCATAATTATCTTCTTGATTCTGTTGCAGTTAATTTTACAAATGGTAGGTTATCAAGTAATCAATCGCATCTAGATAATAATGGTACCTTATTTGAGACGGTATACTTAAAAAAAGTTTTATCCTGTGTAACTGATCATCAATCAGATCTAAACATAATAGAATCAAATAATCCATCAATTGATTATACAATTAATGTTCACAAATCAGCTTATGTATCCAAGTATAATTTTATAATGGCAGACTCAATAAGTTCTAGCTCTGGTTTAATCTTTTATAATTTAATTAGTGGTTTAAAGGTATTGCATCGATTTAGTAAGGTAAATGGTGATGGAATTCTTATCCAGGATCAGCTATATCCTTTAGAAATTGAAATAGGTGATGAGTTAACATGGACATATTTGATCGATCCTAATCAATTATCACTGTCTGCTGGGGAATACGAAGTGTACCCATACTTTAAAATTGAGCACTCTTATTTACCAACCGGTCTTGTTGATGCGCTTGGAGGCGCAAATATGTTTGATTTTCATGAGGATTATTTGAATCTCCCATGTGATATAGAGGTTGCAAGGTTAACTGTTAATTGAGATATCTTTTTAAAGTAAATTTTTCAAATATTTATACTATTGAAAGGCATATGCTTATCTTTATCATATCCTGGTCTGTCGATGTAAATATTTTTCGCGCTTCTAGACTTTTTACCTCTAAGTAAAACACACTCCCAATTTTCTCTATTCACAAAAGTTGTTGTAGGAATATAACGCAGGGTCAAACCGATACGCCAGGAACTAGAGATATTCGCATTTGATCCGTGTACAATAAATGGATTATGTATGGACATGTCTCCTGGTTCTAGAACGATATTTTTAGCTGAGGTCTCATCAATATCTTTTGGATGTATAGCAAGATCAAGAACATACTCTTTGGTATCAAGTTTGATCATTTCAGATGGTTTAAGAAGTTTCTTATTTTGTGTTCCAGGTATCACTTTCATGCACGCATTATTCTCATCAGAGTGTGTTCCTGCGAGTCAAACCGAGACCACATTCATTGGCTCGAGTGGCCAATAGGATCCATCTTGGTGCCAACCTACTGGTTTCCCGCTAAATGGCTTTTTTGCGATATAGTGGGCACCAAATAGAGCTACATCTGGACCAATTACTTTTTGAACACTGTCTAAAATTTTTTTCTGATGCAATAAGTGATGAATAAAAGGATCTCTTATGAGCATGTCATGGTGAAAAGCTTCTGGGCGTGTATTCGGATACTTTTTCACTAGCCAATTAATATGGTTTTTGATTTCACCAGCAACTTCTTTATTGATTACGTTTTTAACGATTGCATACCCATCACGCTCATACTTTTTTTTCAGATCCAAGTTAATATTCACTTTTGTTTTAGAATTTTATGTTGACGAAGGATACAGTCGTCCATTACTACCATGATGCCTTTTTCCATAGCTAAACTTTCTGCCCTTTTATCATAAACGGAATCTTGCATCCATATAGCCTTTGCATTGATAAATATTGATGATTTAACAATGTCATAAACATACTTTGACCTCCTAAAAATATTGACAATGTCAATTGGTTTATTTATCGATTCCAGGTTTGGATAGCATTTTTGATTGCCAATATATTGATGACCTGGGTTCACAGGTGTTATTGAATAACCACTTTCTTGCATGTACATAGATACATAATTACTTGGGCGTTCTTTTTTTGGACTAAAACCAACAACGGCTATAGATTTATAGTTTAATAT
>CENX01206440.1_pt1 | contig 10605 bp, 10 predicted proteins | sample 361321 | NCBI WGS metagenome assembly CENX01 (sample SAMEA2619678, study PRJEB7988) | marine metagenome | isolation source: saline water (ENVO:00002010), including | reverse complement strand
TCAATTAAATCTTTACCAATTGCAACAATTTTATTCTGACCGCCATCGATAACTTTTACTTCCTCTCTACCACAAACTTTACAATCTACTGCGAGAGCTGTCTCAAATGAAGACTCTAATATTTTTTTTAATAATTCAATAGGATAAACAACGTCTGCATTCATTAAAATATGCTCATCTTGTCTTAAAATATCTTTACCTAATGAAACTGAATACGCTGTATTAGTTTCAAAGTAGTGATGATTTGTTAAAAATGAAAAATTTAATGATGAAAAATTTTTAGTAACATGATTCTTTAACATTTCTCTATGGTACCCAACTATCATTGTTACATCATTTATACCCAAAGCCTCTAAAGCTTGAAGTTGATAATCTATAATACACTTATTACCAACTTTTAATAAGCATTTTGGTGTATTATAAGTATGAGGATAAAGACGGCGAGAAACGCCTGCAGCTAAAATAAATGCTTTCATAATAAAAATAAATTACAAACATAAAAATTAAGCACCAATTATAATTCCAGAATCTGAAATCGCATCTAGAATCCGCTTTGAACAACCATAATCTATTTTCCCAAGAAACTTGTCAGATGCTTCCATTCTTTTTTTATGATGCAATTGGGGGTTTTTAATAGCCTTTCTAATTACACGTTTAAGTTCCCTAGCTTCACTACAATTAAATACAAAATCAATTTGATTGAGACGATCCTCATCAATTCTTTTTTTTAATAGACTTGGAAAAATTTTATACTTCATTCGAGATGTGTAGTACCTAGTCTGAATAATAGGTTTATCCATAATAAGATATTCAAAAATCGTAGATGAAAAATCAGAAATTAGGAGCATTGACTGGGAGAATAAATTCATTATATTGTACTCTCTAAATGGTGAGATACTAATATTTGAAAAAGATTGCACTTCTTTTTCTAATTTATTTTTTAATAATATATATTTTGGTTTTGTCCAAAAAAAGTGATGAAGCTTTATTATAAAGTTATAGTCAATTAGCTTACTGAATAGGGGTATGGTTTTTTCTAATGACGAGGGGAAAAAAGTTGGCGCATAAAGTAGAAAGGGGTCATTTATTTTCTTCTCATTCTTTAATTTAAAATCTAATTTAGGAAATCCGGTAAAAATAGCATTGTATTTTTTTTCTCTTAATGCAATCTGTCTTTCTTTTGATTCTACACAAATCAAATCTATATTTTGATTCAAGTCAGTGTAATAAGAACTTTTTAACCCTATACCATGATATAGCATTACAACAAACGAGTTTTTTCCTTTTATATCGGTTAAAGATGATTTGTTTCCAATAAATATAATATCAAAATTTAATTCTTTTATTATTCGACGCCTTTGCGGCTCAAAGTTTGCTTGAATAATTTCAATTTCTAATCTTGCGGCTTCTTTTTTAAAAATTTCTTTTTCAATTGTAGGAACACTTAAACTCAAAGAAAAAAAAATATTCCTTACCCCTCTATCTTTCAACTCAATTATTACAGGTTCAAATTGAGGAAGATAATATAGATGTTGATGTTCAAAAAGAATTTTCATGATAAAATTAGCTTACGAATTTGTCGCTTCCGGAACCAATTCCTTGGTTTTGATTTTAAGTTTTTTAAATCACTACTCCCTAATAATTCATAAATAGTTTCAATTACACGCCTAGAGGACTCACCATCTAGGTATGGGTGTATATCATTCAATATCTCTTTTCTAGATTGTGAAAATTCTTCTGGATCTTCAATTGATCTGATTAACGCACCTATTAAAAAATCTGGTTCTAAAATATTAATACCTTTTTCTAACCTAGTTTCTGCTTTATAGGTAATTATAGGTCTGTCAAATAATAAAAATTCGTAGGCGACAGATGATGTGTCTGTTATTAGTATATCAGATAAATACATATAATTAAGAATATCTATATCATTAATAATATGGAAAAATTCTGACTCTAATGTTTTATATTTCTCTACTACAGATTTATCCTCTAAATCATGGAATTTAACAAACCAATGGTATATACCATTTTGGAGTTCTTTAATTGAGTCATAAAGTTCAATTGAAGATTTATATTTTGGAGAGAAAGTAGGCGCATATAAAATCACTTTTTGAGTTGGGTCTATACCTCTTTTAATCTTTTGAGCTGATATTATTTCTTGTTTAAAATTATCTAATTTCGGCCAGCCTGTCTCTTTTACAATAAAATTTTTATGTTTCGATGATAACTCTTGAAATTTTTCTGTCATTTGAGGGCCAGGAGTACAATAAAGATCAAAAAATCCTGTTATGTCATAATGCCCTTTTTTTTCCTCACATAGTCCATGAAAAATTTGAACTTTTACACCAGGCCAATAATGAGGAACAACATTCCCTGGAACAATAATAGCATCAGGGTCGTAGCTAAATACCTCATCATCAGATTTTAGAGTTAATCCATTAATCTCAAGACTTTTTGCTGTTCCAGCCTTGAACCATGCAATATTTACTCCACTAATTTTATCACAATAATCTTCTATTGGATTTAAAATAGGAATTGAATATGGTTGAGTAATAAAAAATAAAAGTCGCATAAATTATAATATTTCTAAAATTTCAAATTTCATTAACTCTTAACTTTTCACTTTTATTTTATGGATCATATTTTCTAATATTTTTCAACCACAAGGCTGCTTTTAATCTTCTTCAAAGCAAACTTAACAGTCTTTTTGATTTCATCTAGTTTATACATAATTTGTGCAATGAATTCCAATATAAAACAAACCTTTGTCTGCGAAACAGTTTACCACTTATTTATAGCAGTCATTAAATCATTAAACCATAGAAATGCTAATTTAATAATTACAGATTTTACGCCTAGCTTAAGTAATTATATACCAGAATTAAAAAAAAAGAAAGTTTTTAACAAGATTATTTTTTTAAAACAACGTTTAAAAATTAGACCTGAGTATAATAAATTTTCACTTTTTAGAAAAACTTTTTTCAGAAAAGAATGTATTGAAAAATCTGTCAATGAAAATTCAAAGATTTTAAAAGTTCATAATGAAATATTAAATAGTGAAATCAATCTATTCTTCAATCTTGGACATGTAACAGCTTACTTTGTTAATAAATACAAAAACAATTTTTTCAGAATGATAGAGGATGGCCAAAGGAATTATATCTCTAGATTAGGATTTTTAAAGATTTATAAAAGAAAGTATATTTATAAATCTTTCATCGGGGAAGGTATTGATGATTGTATCAAAGAAATACACGTTCAATCTCCTGATAAGTTACCTAAAAGAGTTAGAGCTAAAGGTATTAAATTTGATTTAAAAAAACTCATCAAACGAGCTGAAAAGAGCATAATAAAAGAGATTTTTTTAAATACTGAATTAAATATTTGTGGGCAGAATAACAGTTTAATTATTACTCAACCCTTATCTGAAGATAGTAGATCAATAACAGAAAAACAAAAAGTAGCTATTTACAAAGATATTATTGATTCATATACAAACGGTAAAAATATTTACATAAAGGTTCACCCTAGAGAAAAGACTAACTATGAATCTTACTTTGATAAAGATATTAGAGTATTATCAAAAGATTTCCCCTTAGAAATATTAAATATTTTTGATGATTTAAAATTTGAAAAAGGAATAACTATTTGGTCTAGTGCATTGGATAACTTAAATTGCATTAACAAAAAGATATTTTTAGGTATCGACTATTTTCCAAAAATAAAGGAACAAGTGAAAAAAATTCACTTTTAAAGTAAATATGAAAAAACCAAAAGTTGTAGCAGAAATAGGTTGTAACCACCTAGGGGATATTAAAATTGCTAAAAGGATGATTTTGACAGCCAAAGTTTACTGTAAGGTTGATGTTGTTAAATTTCAAAAAAGAACTCCTAGAGCTTTACTTTCCGAAATAGAATATAATAACCCGCACCCTAATCCAATAAATTCATATGGAAAAACCTATGGCGAACATAGAGAATTTTTAGAATTCAACTTAGATCAGCATTATGAGCTTAAAGAGTATTGTGATTCATTGGATTTAATTTATTCATCATCAGTTTGGGATGTGCAATCTGCAACGGATATAATATCCTTAAATCCTAAATTTATTAAAGTACCAAGCGCATGCAACTTAAATAAAAATTTATTAAAAGTGCTTTGCGAAAAATATATTGGGAAGATCCATATATCATTTGGAATGACAAGCAAAAGTGAAGAAAAAGATATTTTAGATTTTTTCATACAACATCATAGATGTGATGATTTGATTATATATAGTTGCACAGCAGGATATCCTGTCCCTTTTGAAGATGTTTGCTTGAACGAGATATCAAGATTAAGAAAAACATACTCAGAAAAAGTTAACTCAATCGGATTTTCGGGGCATCATTTAGGAATTGCCATAGATTTAGGTGCCTTTATGCTTGGAGCTGAATGGATTGAAAGACATTTTACATTAGATCGCACATGGAAAGGTACTGATCATGCGGCATCTCTAGAACCTGAAGGATTTAGAAAACTAGTACGGGATCTTGAAGCATTATCCAAAAGTTTAAAATTTAAGAATGCCGAAATTTTAGAAATCGAAAAAGTTCAAAGAGAAAAGCTAAAGAAAAGTCAAATAGTATGGGGAAAATAGTTGCATTAATCCCGGCAAGAGCTGGAAGTAAAAGTATTCCAAACAAAAATTGTAAAACTTTTTTTGGGAAACCTTTAATTCATTGGAGCGTTTTAGCTGCAATAAAATGTAGATATATTGATAAAGTCTTTGTTTCTACAGATGGAAGGCTAATAAAAGATTCATTAAGAAGTATAAAGAGTAAAAAGTTGAAAATTATTAATCGAAGCCCAGAAACTGCAACTGATGAAGCATCAACTGAAAGTGCTATGTTAGAATTTTCAAAATCGACTAAATTTAAAATAATTGTTCTAATTCAATCTACCTCTCCACACATCAGCTACGAAGATCTTACAAATGCTATAAAATACTATAAAGATAGTGATGCAATTAGCCTTGTTTCAGTTGTCCGACAAAAGAGATTTATTTGGGAATCCAAAAATGATTATATCTACCCCTTAAACTATGAACCTTCCTTGCGTCCGCGAAGACAAAACTTTAAAGGATATCTTGTAGAAAATGGCGCATTTTATATTACTTCAAAATCAGCTTTAGAAAATACAAAATGTAGGATCTCAGGAAAAACAATTAAATATGAAATGTCAGATAAGACTTATTATGAAATCGATGAAGAAATTGATTGGATTGTTAACGAAGCAATAATGAAAAATGAAATCATTAAACTTGGGGAAAAAAAGTTTTCAATAAAGTTATTTGCTACTGATGTGGATGGTGTTCTTACTGATAGTGGGATGTATTACTCAGAAAATGGAGATGAATCAAAAAAATTTAATACCCGAGATGGGAAAGGTATTGAAATTTTAAGAGAAAATAAAATAAAAACAGCTATAATCACTTCCGAAAATACAAAATTAGTATACCAAAGAGGTAAGAAATTAAAATTTGATTATATTGAACAGGGAATAAATAATAAGTTGGAAAAAGTAAAAGAGATTTGTAAAACAGAGGGAATAGGCTTACATCAAGTTGCTTTTATAGGTGATGATGTAAATGATACTGAATTACTGAAAGAGGTAGGATTCTCAGGTGTCCCCTCTGATGCACATGCAATTAATATTCAAATAGCTGAATATGTATGCAAATCTAAAGGAGGTCATGGATGTGTCAGAGAATTTATTGAATTAATTACAAATCAATTATCAAATTGAGAATTATACAAATTATAATAAACACCTTCATTTTTATATAGATTTTTATGATTCCCTTTTTCGATGATTCTGCCATCTTTTAAGACAATTATTTGATCAGCTCTTTTTACAGTTGATAACCGGTGAGCTATTACCAAAACGGTTCTATCCTGCATTAAATTTTCAATAGCAATTTGTACTTTTTTTTCAGATTGGGAATCTAAGGCTGAAGTTGCCTCATCTAAAATAAGCAATGGAGGATTTCTGTATATTGCTCTAGCTATCGCTATTCTTTGTTTTTGACCTCCTGATAATCTCACACCTTTTTCACCAACAATTGTATCAAAACCATCTTTAAATTGTTCAATGAATTCAATTGCATTTGCAGCTAGAGCCGAACTTTTTAACATTGATACATTTATTTTATCTGACCCATATACAATGTTTGATTTAATATCTGTATTTAATAATATTGTTTCTTGAGTGACTATCCCCATCAAGTTTCTAAGTGATTTCAAACTAATATCATTGATATTTTTATCATCTATCTTTATGGATCCATTGGATAAATTATAAAATCTAGGAATTAAATCTGCTATAGTCGATTTACCTGAACCACTTTCTCCCACCAATGCAACCATGCATCCTTTTTTTAGTTTAAAACTAATATTATCGAGACTAAAAGATTCATCTCCATATCGGAATTTTACATTTTCAAATCTTAATCCTGAATTAATCGAATAAATTCTACTTTTTCCAAAATCTTCTGCCTCAGAACGCTCATCCAACAATTCAAATATTCTTTCTGCAGACGCGTATCCATTTTGAAGGGTTATGTTAACATTACTTAAAGATCTAATTGGAGCCAACATAGAAAATAATAAGAACATAAATCTTAAAAAATCCTCTGAGGATAACTCTTTCCCAACAATTACTTCCGAACCACCCATCCATAATAATAATACCGCCATTGAAACGCCTATTGCCTCAATAATTGGAGAAGAAATATGTTTTAATTTTGCAGATCTTAGTAATAGGTTATAATATTTCCAAGATTCTTCATTAAAGCGTTTGCTTTCATTTTTTTCTGTTGAAAAGGCCTTAACTAATCTTATGGATGAAATATTTTCCGTAATTATAGCTAAGATTCCACCGATTTGTCTTGTATTCCTTCTCGCTTTCCTCCTTATACTTTTCCCGATAAATTGAATTAAAAATTGAGAAAATGGAATGATCAATACTGCAACAAGCATTAATTTGGCACTTATAATAAAAAGTAAAATCGTGAAAAAAACAATATTAATTGGTTCAACAATGATCTTATGAAATGTGGTTCCAATAGATTTATTAAACGTACCAACATCATTAATGATCACTGATGTAATATCACCATACTTTCTTTTATTAAAATATCTCAATGGTAACATTTGAATATGTTTATAAATATCATTCCTAAGCTTAGTAACCAAACGTAGTTGAATAATTGACATGGTAAGATTTTTTAAATAAAGAAAAAGGTTTTTAAGAATAAAAATAGATATAATTGAAAAACACAATATCTTCAAAGTCTCAATATTAGAATCTCTTAAGATCAAGTTATTAACAAAAACATTCAGTTTATCATTGATTGTAGGTATTTGTTTTTGCAGTAATTGATTATGTTTTTCCACAAGTTTACTGTAATCTGAAAGAACATTATTCACTAATGAAGCCGTCAACCAAATTGAAATACTATTGAATATTACATAAAATAGACCATTAAAGAGTGATACAAACAATACTAAAACTTCTGATCTTAATAGATTGAATACTCTCTTGATATTATTATTTTTTTTCTTCACGCTAATTTCATTTTGTAGTGAGCAATCCCCGCCTCATAAAAAGCCTCCCCAATTATTTCAAATCCTAATTTCTTGTAAAAGTTAACAACATCTTTTTGAGAATTGAGGTATATACTTTTTTGATTTTTTAATTTCTTTAAAAGAAACAATACCATTGCAGAGCCAACACCAAATTTCCTATGCTCTTTTAATACGGCAAATCTCTCTAGCTTCATTCCAATTTCAGTAGATCGATAACGAGCAGTACCTATTGCAATTAAATTAATTTTTGCTACTATATAGATTGCATTAACTTTTTTATCATCATATTCTAACTTTTCATTAATATTTTGCTCTTCAATGAATACTTTATTTCTAATGTATAAACAATCTTTGTAATCCTGATCTGTAGTAACTGTATTAATCTTTATTTCCATTGCCTAAATTTGGGAAACCTAATTTCATAAATCACGCAAAAAATTATACGTAATTTAAAAAAAGAAAGTTCAAAAATTAAATCTGGTATATACATCCATATTCCATTTTGTACAGTTAAATGCATGTATTGTGATTTTTACTCTATTAACAGTCACGAAGATTCAATCCCTGAATTTGTTCAATCTCTTATTTTAGAAATTAAACGTTGTAAAGTTGACACATCAAACTGGGAATTAAATACAATTTTTATTGGTGGAGGAACTCCAAGTCTGATAAAAAGTAAGTATATGGAACTTATCATTAATGCTCTTCATAAAAAACATAATCTAGATAAAGTTAAAGAGTTTACCATTGAAGTAAACCCCGGAGAAGCACCCAAGGATAGATTAAAAAGATTTAAAGATCTCGGTATTAATAGATTATCCATGGGTGTACAATCTCTAGAACCTTCTATATTAAAATTTTTAACAAGGATCCATGATGTTAAACAGGTTTATGATACTTTTGATTATGCTAGAGAAAGTGGTTTTAATAATATTAATTGTGATTTGATATATTCAATTCCAGGTCAATCTTGGGATGTTTGGTTAAGAGATTTAAAGGCAATTATCAAATTAGACCCTGAACATATCTCTGCTTATACACTTACCCCGGAAAGGGGAACTGAACTTTTTAAATTAATTAAAAAACATGAGATCATTATGCCAAAAAATGAAAAAACTGCAGATTGGTTTTTAAAAACCCATAAAATTTTAAAATCTAATTACTATAATGCATACGAAATATCAAATTTTTCGAAAATTAATTATGAGTGTAAACATAACCTTCACTATTGGAAAATAAATCCTTACATAGGTTATGGTCCTTCTGCTCATAGTTTTGATGGACATATTAGATGGAGCAATATTAAATCACTTGATAATTATATAAAAAAATTAAAATCTGTTAAAACACCCCTATCTTTCTCAGAAAAACTTAGTTTAGAAAGTAAAACAAACGAAATGATAGGATTTGGTTTACGAACTAGCCTTGGGATTAAAACCCAGAATATTCCAAAATCATTAATCAATAAGTTTAAAAATAATTTAGAATTCGCCATAGGTAAATGGGGAAATTGTATTATCATTGATGATGAGACTATTAAACTTTCGATTGATGGTCTAGCTTATGGAGATGCGATTGCAGTAGATCTAATGATTTAATTTAAAATTCGAGCTCTAACGAAACTGGACAATGATCTGAACCTAATACGTTTTGATAAATATCGGCATCGAGGCAATTCTTTTTCAAACCTTCATTAACAAAAAAGTAATCTATCCTCCATCCTATATTTCTAGGCCTAGCACTTGACCGATAACTCCACCACGAATACCTTTCACCCTCATCATGAAATAACCTAAAAGTATCTATCCAGCCATTTTCTATATAAGTATCAATTTTTTGACGTTCTATCGGCATAAATCCAGATGTTTTTGTATTTTGTTTTGGACGAGCTAAATCGATAGGTCTATGGGCTGTGTTCCAATCTCCCGTTACAATGACATTATGTCCAGATTCTACCTGTTCATTTATAATTGGAAGCAAATCATCATAAAAATCAAGCTTATACTTTAACCTTGCATCATCTTTTTGACCATTCGGAAAATATATATTGTACAACAAAAAGTTTTCATATTCTGCAATTATAACTCTACCTTCATTATCATACTTTTTTATTCCCAACCCTTCCTGAATGTATAGAGGCTCTTTTTTAGAAAATATTGCAACGCCGCTGTAGCCCTTTTTAATACCTGAATGCCAATAGTTAAAATAATCATGACCACTCAAAATTTCTTCTTTTAGTTGTTCTTTATGAGCTTTAGACTCTTGAATGCATAGTATATCAGGTTTCTCTTGATCAAGGAAGTCCAAAAAACCTTTTTTTACGGCCGCTCTTATTCCATTAACATTCCACGATATAAGTTTCATTTTTATAACCAATAATATTATTCTAATTTTATATAATGATTTATTAATATTCAAATTAATCATGCTCATTTAAAAAAAAATTTACAAATATGCCTAAAAAGAAAAGAGAACGATCAAAAAAGAAAAAGATTTTATCTATAGTTAAGAAGTATAATTTTGAATTTTTAATATCTTTTTTAGTCCTCTTAGGCTCATTTCTATTATTAGAAGATTTTGAACTAAAAAAATTCCTTAAAAATTTCTCTATTCAAATCTATGAAGGAATAAAATTCATGATATTTTTATTTCTCAATTCTATCTTTGAATATATTACAAAGATTGAATCCTCAGATATTATTGGTTTGATATTAATATTTTCTGCAATTATATTGATGTTTCTTCGATGGAGAAATAATCTAATATATCAATATTCATCATCTGAATTTTGTTTTAATTGTAAAGGAAAGCTTCAAAGAATTAAAAGAAAGGTTAAAATAAAAATCATTGCGTCTCTTATTAGATTAAAAATTAAAAAATACCAATGTAGAGATTGTAAATTGCAATCATATAAAATAACTAGTAAATAAAGGATTACTTATGGAATTAAAAGAGAAAATAATAAATGATATT
>CENX01118674.1_pt1 | contig 10633 bp, 10 predicted proteins | sample 361321 | NCBI WGS metagenome assembly CENX01 (sample SAMEA2619678, study PRJEB7988) | marine metagenome | isolation source: saline water (ENVO:00002010), including | reverse complement strand
ACACCAAATAAAAGACATGATGGAATTAATATTGCAAGGGCAGCGTATGCAGTAGATTCAAATGTTTTGGAGACTGAGATTAACGAAAAAAACAATCCTGTATTTAAATTAGAGTCATTAGCAAGGATGCAGGGTCTAGACTCAAGTGATGCGCATAGTGCTTTAACAGACGCTACGCTAACTGCAAAAGTATTAGGGATAATCAAAAAAAAACAACCATCAACTTGGGATATGTTTTTACGAACAGCTAATAAATCTGATACTGAAACAATATTTAAAAAAGAAAAGATTTTTACTTTAAATGAATATTTTTATGGTAAATCTAGATTATATTTATGTGCTCCTTTAAATCCTAAATATTGTATTCATCCAGTTTATCAATGGGGTCAAGCAGTTGATTTAAGAGTGGACGTCGAGCCATTATTAAAAATGACAATCAATGAGTTAAAATCAGAAATGAAAAAAACTCCAAAGTTTCTAAGAACAATCCGCTCAAATAAAGCTCCTATAATAATTGATCAAAAATATGGAATGCAGGAGGAGCCATATAGCAAAATGGATGTAAGTTTAATTAATAAAAGAGCAGAATTAGTAAGAGAAAATGAAAAATTTTCTCAAAATATTCTTAACGCTTTAAGAGAAATCGCAGAAGAAAAAGAACAATCAAAGTCCCAGGAAGATATTTATGCTGAAGAGAGTATTTACCAAAAATTTACATCAAACAAGGATACAGCATTATTCCCTGCATGGCATTCTGCCACTTGGAAAGATAAATTGAAACTTCTAAATAAATTTGAGGATGAGAGATTAATAAATTTTGGTAAAAAAATTATTTTTCAGGAAGCTCCAGAAGTTCTTCCAGCAGATATTTTTAAATCTGTACAAAGAGGAATTGCAAAAAGAATCCTAAGTGATAAATTCGAGAAATGGTGGACAATATCAGCTTGTTTTAATGAAATAGATACTTTACGTGGCAAATATGAAGATCAAGAAGATCATGAAAAACTTAAGTTCTTAGATGAATTAAATGAACATATTATGAAAATCCAAAAAAAATATGAGACTGTATGATGTTAATAAACTTATTTAGGCAATTGACATTTGATTTAAAAATTATATTTAACCTTTATGGCAATATCTGAAATTACAGACGAAAACTTTGAAGAAAAAGTAGTTAAGAGCCCCAATGTTTGGTGTTTAAGATTTACTGCTGAATGGTGCGGTCCGTGTAAACAGTTAGCTCCAATAGTTGAACAAATTTCGGAAGAAATAAAAGATGTAGAATTTGGCGTAATGGACATAGACAGCCAGCCCAACGTACCTACAAAATTTGGTGTCAGAGGAATACCTACTTGTGTTATTTTAAACAAAGGCGAAGTAAAATCAACAAAAGTTGGCCTTACAAGTCATAAGGATTTTACTGATTGGCTTAAAGAAAATATTTAATTTAATTCTTTTTTTAACTCTAAATCTACAGCATCGATTCTTTTTGTATTTTTAGCCAACATTAAATACATTGTAGGGGTTACATACAATGTAAAGAAAGTAGATATAATCATACCACCCAAAATTGTTGATCCTACTGCCAATCTAGATGCTTCACCTGCACCTGGTCCAATATTCCCTATAATTAAAGGTATCATCGCAATCATTGTGCTAACAGATGTCATCATAATAGGTCTAAATCGTAAATTAGCCGCCTCTTTAATTGCACTTTCAATACTTTTACCTGATGTTCGTAATTGATTTGCAAAGTCAACAATTAGAATACTATTTTTTGTAGATATACCTATTAATATTATAAGAGCAATTTGAGAAAAAATATTAATTGAGCTATTTAAAAACAATATGAAAACTAAACCACCAAATATTGCTAATGGCACAGTTAAAATTATAATAAATGGGTGAATAAATGAATTAAAAGTTGCTGCCATTACAAGGTATGCCGTTAGTAAAGCTAAAGCAAAAATTATATATAGCTCATTACTAGTTTCTTTTACTTCCTCTGATTTGCCTTTCCATGCAATTTGTGTACTTGGTTGGGTCTCTGAAATTAGGTTTTCCAAATAAGCAATAGCTTCAGATAAACTATAATCATCAGAAATATTAGCAGATATCGTGACGGCTCGCTGCCTATTATATCTTGTGAGTTTTTTTGCTGATCCTTCTTCCTTGAATTTAACAAGATTTGCCAACGAAACTAATTTACCAGAAATATCAGATCTAACAAAAATTTTTGCCAGACCTTCTTTACTTCTTCTATCGGCTAAGTACTGTTGAAGAATAATAGGATATTCTTTTCCTAATTGATTGAATTTAGTAACAGTTTTCCCACCATACAATGTTTCTAATGTTTTGCCAATTGCGTCTGTTGAAATCCCAAGATCCTTAGCTCTATTTTTGTTTATAGATAATTTTATTTCAGGTTTATTTTTTGAATAATCAGACTCAATTCTTGAAAATTTTTTGTTTTTTCTTAATTGATTTATCACTTCAGACTGAACTCTCTCTAATTCTTCATAGCTATTTCCTAATAATACTAACTGAACAGGCTTTCTGTAATTTGAAACACGAATAGATTGTGGAGATATTGGAAATGCTACTGTTTCGGGAACGGAAACAATTTTACCAATTGCTTGCATCATTACTTTCTGAGCATCATCATCTCTATTATTCCAATGTTCTAATAAAGCTATAATTATGAAGCTATTAAAGGAATTTTTATTAGTACCAAAGCCAGGAACTCTCATTATCAACCTTCTATATGGACTATCTTCAGCTTCTAAAAGAGGTATTAATCTTCCTTCTACATCCTGAGCCCTTTTCTCAGTATATTCAAATGATGATCCTTCATCTGTATTTCCAATGATCAAATAAACTCCACGGTCTTCCTTAGGCAGAAGTTCTTTTTTTGTAAAAAAATATAGAATACCAGATCCGACAATTGTTAAAATTATAAAACAAACTATGATTTTATTTTTATTAAGCCAGAATGACAAGGTATCTTGATAAAGTTTTAAAAATTTCTTAAAGATATTATCGAATTTAACAACAAATTTATTTTGCTTAGGTTTTTTTACTAAAAACTTACTTCCAAGCATTGGTGATAGTGTAAGTGCAACAAAAGAAGAAACTATAATTGAAAATGATAATGCTATTGCAGTCTCTTTAAAAAGAGTTCCTGCAATCCCCTCTACAAAGATTAATGGAAGAAAAACTGCAATAAGTATAAGAGTGGTCGCTATAATAGCAAAAGTTATCTGCTTAGATCCTCTATATGCTGCAATAAGCGGGGTTTCTCCTTTCTCTACCCTTCTATAAATCGCATCAGTCATTATCACAGAGTCATCAGTAATGATTCCTATGGCTAAAATAAAACTTAAAAGAACAAATATGTTTATTGATAAACCAAATAAGTAGATGCCTAAAAAAGATGCTATCAAGCTTACAGGCAATGCCACTGCAGGTACTATGACTGCTTTAATATTTCCTAAAAATAAATAAATAATAGCTACCACAAGTATAAATGCAATTATTAAAGTTTTATAAACTTCTTGAATTGCAGTACCTACATATGTTGCTCGATTAAAAGAAACTTCTAAACTTAAATCATCAGGCAATTGATTTTGAACTTCTTTAACTTTTTTTGTTATATCTTTTGATAATTCAACTATAGAAGCTCCTGATCTAGCATAAATTCCAATACCAACAGTTTTAAGGTCTAGTTTATTTTTTTGTTGAGCTTTGAAAAGTGTTTTTTCAGAAACTGCTCCAAATTTTACATCAGATATATCTGACAATCGAACTACATTATTTTTAGTAATTTTTACGGGTAAATCTCTTAACTTTTCAATTTGATTGTAAGATTTATCAAGATTTAAAGTTAAATCAATATTGTCTGCCTCTAAAGTTCCCGCGGGTAAACTTATATTTTCCGCATTTAGAGATTTCTCTACCTCTTGAATTGTTAAATTATTTGCTGCTAATTTAATAGGATCAATCCAAACTCTAACACTTAATTCTCTTAAACCACCAGTCCTTATTCTTCCAACATTTTTAACACTTGAGAATTGGTCGACTAAATATCTTTCCGCATAATCCCCTAGTTCTAAATCAGTCCAGGTTGAAGAACTTAAAGACAGCCACATAGTAGTAGTAAAACCTGCCGCTTGTTTTAATATTTGTGGTGCGTTAGCCTCTGATGGTAAGTTGTCGACTACTCTTGCAACTCTTTCTCTAATGTCATTCGCAGCATTATCAAGGTCTATAGTTTCAAAAAATTCCACATTTATGACACTTCCTCCATTTTCAGAGGATGAGTCTATGTTTTTTATTCCTTCTGCTCCTCCTATAACATCTTCTATGACCTGTGTTACTTCTTGATCAATAATTGGAGCTGAAGCAGATTTGTAGTCTACTTTTATCTGGACTACAGGCGGCTGCAATCCCTTTGGCAATTCTCTTACCGGAAGTTCAGAAAAAACAAAAATTCCAAATACAATTAAAACAAGAGACATTACCCAGGCTACAACTGGTCTTCTGATACTTAAATCGGTTATATACATCTTGGTTTATTTAAATATTGGTTTAATTTTCCCTCTTGGATTTACTTTCTTTAAACCCTCAGCAACAATTATTTCATTTTCATTAAGGCCAGACAAAACTTCAATTAATTTATTTCCTCTATTGCCTATTGTTATCTCTGTTTTTAAAATTTGATTATTATCTTCAACTTTATAAACATAAACTTTGTTTCCTTCTAGCATTACACTTGTATCTGGAATTCCTAAAGACTTTCTTTCATTAAATCTTACAGTTACTTCTAGCAAAGATCCTGGAATTAATTCAAAGTTATTATTTTCAATTTTTACTCTAGTTAATAAACTCCTAGTTTCTGCATTTATTCTACTTGAAAAACCATCAACGGAGCCTTCAAAAATTTTTGTTTCTTGACCAGAAAACCTAGCATTAACTAAAAGTCCTTTTTTAATTTTAGACGCAAACGACTCAGGTATTTTTAAGTCTGCGTATATAATCGAACTGTCATCTAAAGTTATAATTATTGTATTGTCAGTTCCCAAAACATCTTCGGTTAATCCTCTATAGCCCAATATTCCTGAAAAAGGAGCAATTAGATCTTTGTCTTTAAGTCTAATTATAACTTCATTTTTTTTTACGTAATTTTTTAAATTTAATTCTGATTTTAAATTATTTTTTTGTATTCTAAATGACTCTGTTTTTTTTGCAATTGCTGTTCCATAACTTTCAATTCTTTCAAAAAAATCAACTTGTTTTACTTTTGCAACAATAATCCCTGGATCTGGTCTTTTGCTAAATTTATTTTTGTAATAATTACCTATTAGGGTTCTTGAAACTATAACGATAATAATAATTAAAAAAAAGGCGATTATTGCATATAAAAATTTTTTAGAGGCTTTCATATTTTAAATTTTTCCAAATTCTGACCAAGATCCATCGTATATTTTTGGTTTATATGTATTATCAATTAAAGAATATGCAAGTGCTAAAACACAAGCAGTTACACCGGATCCACACGACATCACTAAATTAGCTGAATTTTTGTTTTTTGAAATTTCATTAAATTTTTTTGAAATTTCATCCACACTTTTGAAAGAGTTATCATCATTTATTAACTCTCTAAAAGGAAGACAAAAAGAATTAGGAATCGAGCCACTTCTTACATTTTTTCTTGGTTCTTTCTCTAAACCATCAAATCTATTTTTACTTCTTGCATCAATTATTTGAAATTCTGTGGTTTCAATATTTGTATCAATTTCAATTTTGCTCTTTATCATATCTTTTTTTTCTTTAGCTAAGTAATCTGAATAATCAAAAGTACTGATCTTGTTAGTGGTTGGCTTTTTCTCCAATTTCCATTTTTTTAATCCACCGTTCAAAACACTAACTAATGCTGGATTATGTCCGAAAAAAATAAACATAAACCAACACCTACATGAACTAATTAAATCTGAGTTATCATATATAATTATTCGATCATTTTCATTAATTCCCATAATCTTTAACGAAATTTCCCAATTTCTTTTGTTAGGTAGCATATGTGGTAGGTCGGTATTCTGATTTGAATTTTTATCTAAATCAAAAAAAGTAGCACCAGGTATATGTTCCTTAACAAATTCTTGATATGGATTCCTTTTTTTGTCAGGAAGATGCCAAGAACAATCAATAACTCTAACCTTATCTATATTATTTATAAGCCATTGAGTTGAAACTAAAGTCATACAGTGGTTTCCATTGATTATTAATTAAGTTAGTCTAAACGTATTATTATGCTTTCTAAAAATCAATTAGGTTTTTTGTACATGTTTTTGTCTGTATGTGCTTTTTCAATAATGGATTTGATTGTTAAATGGTCTGATGGTTATCCATTAGCACAGGTTTTATTTTTTAGGGGTTTTTTTGGGATTTTATTTTACATTTTTATAATTCCCTCTAATAGACGTAAAAACTTCTATTATACAAAGAGAGCTGGTTTACATTTTTTAAGATGCTTTTTTGGACTAATAGCTCTTTTAGCAATTTTTGAAGCATTAAGAAATTTACCCTTAGCAACCGTTGTAAGTATTACATTCGCAGCTCCAATTTTTACAACGATATTCTCTATTTTTTTTCTCGGAGAAAAAGTGGGTTTTTATAGATGGTTAGCGGTGATACTAGGTTTTATCGGAATTATTGTTATTACTGAACCGGGTTTCAGCTCTTTAAACATATATTATTTATATCCAATTGTATTCTGCTTAGGGCTTTCCTATGTTGCTGTTACTATTAGACAGTTATCAAAATCAGAGCCAGTATGGTTAATTAGTTTAAATTTTTCAATTGCCATTACTTTAGTAAGTTTAGTATCAATTCCATTTGTTGATTGGATAATGCCAAGTTTTAACGACTTACTTTTACTGTCATCTATAGGAGTTTTTGGAGGTGTAGCAAATCTTTGGTTAAGTCAGTCTTACAAAAATTCAGAAATTTCCCTTGTAACTCCATTAAAATATCTTGCTTTAGTATTTGCAATAATTTTTGGGTATTTAATTTGGAAAGAGATACCTAGTATAAAAACAATTATTGGAGCATTGTTAGTTATATCATCATCAGTTATTATTTTTAGAAGAGAAATTTATTACAAAAAAAAAATATCAATTTCAGAAAATGAATAAAGCACCCAAGTATTGGAAAAAAGCAAAAAAATTTTTATCACATAAGGATAAAGTAATGAATAATTTAATAAAAAAATATAATGATAAAACACTTACTACAAGAAAAGATATCTTTTTTTCATTGTGTAAAAGTATTATAGGTCAGCAAATCAGTGTAGCTGCTGCAAACTCGGTTTTTTTAAAATTTAAAAAAGTATGTCGAGGTAAAATAAATGCAAAAAATGTTAGTAAGTTATCTAGTCAAAAATTAAAAAAGTGTGGATTAAGTAGACAAAAGGTTAGAGGGATTAAAGAACTCTCCCAAAAATTTGTAAAGAGAGAATTCAATCCAAAACTATTAAAGAAAATGGGTGATGAAGATGCAATTATATACCTTTCCCAATTAAGACAAATAGGAAGGTGGTCTGCTGAAATGATTTTATTATTTACTTTAAATAGATCCAATATTTGGCCAATTCAAGATATAGGATTGCTAAGAGCAATTTCAAATAATTATAAAAAAAAATATCTTCCCCCTGAAAATTTTGTAAATTTATTAAAAAAAAAATTTACACCATATTGCTCAGTCGCTACTTGGTACTTATGGCGATCAATAGATGATGAACCTATTCAATACTAAATCCTTCAATTACTTGCATGTGTCTTGATGTGGTAGCTTTTGTCAAATTCCAGCCAGCTTTATACTCATCTGAATTGTGACACTCAATTGCTTTTTCGTAACTTGGAAATTCCCATATTACAGTTCTTGTAAAATCGTCTCCTTCAAAAGTTTTGTGTTTTCCTCCTCTAACAAGAGCAACACCACCGTATTTTTTTATAATTGGTGTTACTGTTTGAGCATACTTTTTCAGATTTTCTTCATTTTCAATTTTTGTATATAAGCTGACCCAATAACCTTTCATAATTCTCCTTTTTTAAATAATATAATTATGCTAACAGATTCTATGTCTAAAAAGTTAATTATTAATTTTAATGAGTACGTTGATACTGTAGAAAAATTAGCTTTAGATATACATGGTAAATTCGAACCTTCAGTTTTAGTAGGCATAATGAGAGGAGCGGCCCCTATTGTTGACATATTATCAAGGATATTTAAATTACCTACTGCTTATATTGTAATTCAAAGTTATTCAGGCAAAGGTTTAGAGGATAAACAGGGAGACTTGATGTTTGCAAGAGACATAAGTTCTATAGCTAAAGACAAAGAGTTTGAGAGAATATTATTAGTAGATGATCTTTCTGATACAGGATTAACATTAAATAAAAGTATAGATTGGCTCAAATCATATGAGCCTATAAAAAATTATATAAAAGATATTAAAACAGCGTGTTTGTGGAAAAAAAAATCATCTAGTTTTAATCCAGACTTTTGTCCAATAAAACTTAATGATGATCCTTGGATTGTGCAGCCTACCGAGCATTATGAGGAGCTTAATATCAACAATATTAAGAACAAACAAAAAAGGGCTAAATAATAATTTTAGCCCTTTTTTTTGTTAAATTTTTTAAGCTACTATAAAACTTATTAAGCTTAATGTAGCAATAACCCATATAGCTGGCGATGTAGTTGAAGCCTTGCCAGTGAAAACTTTTATTAGCGCATAAGCAACAAATGCCAAAGCAATTCCGTTCGAAATCGAATAAGTCAAAGGCATTGTTATCATACAAAGAATTGCTGGCGCCGACTCTGATATATCATCCCACTCTATATCAGTTATATTTCTTACAAATAATACCGCTACATAAAGCAGTGCTGCTCCATCAATTTCTTTAGGCAAGCTAGTAGCTAAAGGAGAAAAGAATAGGCATAATAAAAAAAGTATGCCGATTACCAGTGATGTCATACCTGTTTTTCCACCAGCTTTTACTCCAGCTCCAGATTCTACATAACTTGTAACTGTTGTAGTTCCCATCAATGCTCCTGCGACTGTCCCAACGCTGTCTGATAACATTGCTTTATTAATATCTTGAACTCTTCCTTTATTATCAATTTTACCTGCTACGTTAGCAACTGAAGTTAAAGTACCTGCGGTGTCAAAAAAATCTATGAACAAAAGTGTAAATATTACGGTGCTCATACTTGCTGTTAAAGCTGCCGATAAATCAAACTCAAATAAATATGTCATTGGGGGAGGTGAACTAACAAGACCGTTAAATTTACCAAGTCCTGTGATCCAAGCAATTATACTAAATACCAATATTCCAATAATGATATTTCCTTTTACCTTTAGTTTTTCCAAAACTACCATTGCAACAAAAGCTGCACATCCTAGTAAAACAATTGGCTGACTCAAATCACCCAATGTTACAAGTGTAACTGGATGATCAGCCACTACACCCATAATTTCCAATCCTATAATTGCTAAAAATAAACCTATACCCGCGCCAATGCCAAGTTTTAAACTTTTTGGAATTGAATTAATCAACCAAGCTCTTATTGGGGTTAAAGATATGATTAAAAATAAAACCCCAGCTACTAAAACCGCACCAAGTGCTTGTTGAGGGGTATATCCCATGCCCGCTACTACTCCAAACGCTACGAATGCATTAATACCCATTCCTGGAGCAAGACCAATTGGCCAAGTTTTTCCATAGAATGCCATAATGAAACATGCAACAGCTGTTGCTAAAATAGTAGCGGTAAAGACTGCTCCAAAATCAAAAAAACCTTTATCTGGTCCTGCAAATTCACCAGACAAAATAAACGGGTTTAAAAACATGATGTAAGCCATAGTTAAGAAGGTTGTGACTCCTGCAATAACCTCTGTTCTAAAATTTGTTTTATGTTTTTTGTAATTAAAATACTTTTCTAACATTTAGACCTCCAATGATTTAACATAGACGATTCTCAATTTTTTTACTCTAGATTTCATTAATTTATTCACAATTTACAACTTGTAATTTAAAAATCTAAATTTAGCCTTAATAAATGTTTTAAATTAATTAATGAGATTTCTATTTTTTTTAACAATTGTTTTAATTTTTAGTGGATGTCAAACTGTTAAAGAAAAAACAGACGAGATTATTAAGAAGGAAAATCAAATGCTTGGTAAATTTATTGGAAAAGAAGTATCAATTTTGAAGTCTGAATTAGGCAGACCAACGGATGAATTTATTGAAGAAACAGGGGAAAACATATTGTTATATAAAACCAAAAAGTACGGAATTCCATGTGAAAGAAAATTCGAAATTAATAAAAGTGGAATTGTAACTGGATTTGTTTCGAAGGGATGTTTTTAACTTGTGGGGATATAAACCCCCACAAGCAAGGTTATAACTTATTTGATCTCAATAAGTTTTTTCTTTTTATATTCTGGTACTATTCTTTCACAAGCTATTGTTAAAAGACCATCTTTAAGTTCGGCACCACCTACTTTTACGTCGTCAGCAATGGTAAATGATCTAGCAAATTGTCTTTGAGAAATACCTTTGTGAATTAT
>CENX01094596.1_pt1 | contig 10644 bp, 6 predicted proteins | sample 361321 | NCBI WGS metagenome assembly CENX01 (sample SAMEA2619678, study PRJEB7988) | marine metagenome | isolation source: saline water (ENVO:00002010), including | reverse complement strand
TAGAATTCCCAGTAAAGTGGATCTCTTTCAAAACTCTGTTGAGTTCCGTGTAGGATTCCTACTATGCTTTTACCATCAAAAGAATTCTCAATTTTGGCTCCGATCAATTCCATTACAGTAGGAAAAAAATCAGCAAAATAACCTACTTGATTACTTTCTAATCCAGGAACTATCTTTTTTGGGTGATAGACAATAAAAGGCACTCTTATCCCTCCCTCATACGGGTCACGCTTCATCCCCCTGTAAATTCCATTACTATTAAAAATTTCCCATTCCTCTTCTATTTCAGCAGGACCATTGTCCGAACTAAAGAATATATAGGTATTGTCTGCTATTCCTAAAGCTTCTAACCTTTTAACTATTCTTCCTACAGTTTCATCCAAACGGGTAATCATTGCAGCATATTTTTTTTGAAGATCAGTCCAACCTTTTTTATGGGTGTAAATCCCGTTATCTGGAAGCTCATAACGACTATGCGGAATGCATATAGGCAAATAAAGAAAAAAAGGAATTTGCTGATTTATATCAATAAAATTTATGGCTTTATCGGCAAATAGATTGTGCGTGTATTGGTGGTTGTGTTCGTTTTCATTTCCGTAAAGCGTAACTTTTCTAGTATTTTCCCAAATATATTCTGGATAATAGGAATGCGCCCTTCTTTGGTTATAAAAACCATAGAAATAGTCAAAACCTTTCTTATTGGGTTCTCCTGAGGTATTAGGTTCACCAAGTCCCCATTTTCCAATCATTCCTGTTCGATAGCCTTTATCCTGTAAAACCTCTGCAATAGTCAAATCTATTTCTTTAAGAGGAATCCTACCCTCCTTTCCCGCCAATCCGACAACCCCGCCTTTACCAAAATTACCACGAACACGGGTATGACCTACGTGTAAACCAGTCATAAGGACTGAGCGAGCGGGAGCGCAAACAGAGGCACCAGAATAGTAGTCAGTAAATTTCATACCATCATCACTCAACTTGTCTATATTAGGAGTTTTTATAAGCTGCTGTCCATATACACCTATATCTCCATAACCCAAATCATCTGCCATAATAAAAATGATATTTGGCTTTTCTTGACCAAAAATTAGGGTTGAAAAGAACATCATCAAAGATAAGTTCATAGAGAACCGTATAAATTTACTTTCTTTATTTATCATATCTGTTAAACTACATAGAAGCTATAGAAAATTTTTTTTGTTGCGGTTTTTTAACATTAATATACCTCTTTATTTTTTGAACTAATTCTGGAACTTCCTCTGAGATATCAATATCATTTCGTCCTTCTAGCATTTGATTAAAAACTTGAATATTTCCATTTTTAGATACCAGAATTTTATAAGTTTTATGGCGGATGAAATAGTCCCAATTTGGCTCATCAGGAATAAATGCTTTCAATCGATTGATCAACTTAGCCGAACCAGTTTGATCAGCAAGATTATTAAATTGATTGGGATCATTATTGAGGTCATATAGTTCAAAACTCCCGTCAAAATATGAAATCAACTGCCACCCGGGAGTGGAAATTGTGTGAGAACCAATGGAAAAAGTAGTCAATGTTACTTCCTCCCAGTCTTTTTGTTGACCTTTGAGAAGGGGTACAAGGCTCCTTCCCTCCCATTCGGGTTTTTTGGGAATCCCCGCCATATCTGCTAGGGTGGGTGCCAAATCCAAAAGGTTTACAGTATTATGAATATTAACAGATTTTTGAAACTTATTTTGTCCTTGTGGTGGAACAATTAAAAAAGGAACGCGAGTGCTTCTGAACCATCCTGTAGCTTTTCCCCAATGGGATTTTTCTCCCAAATGCCAACCGTGATCTGACCAAAGAACCACCCAAGTATTTTTCATTAGACCATGTAGTTCAAGAGCTTTTATAAAATCTCCGATAAGCTCATCAACAAAAGATACAGATGCCAAGTAAGAAGCTACAGCATTCTCCCACTGACCATACTTAACAACAGTTTTATGTCTTCCAGAGGTTTTGGGATATAAAGCTAATTGTTTTGCCCTGAAGGGTAGATCCTCAAGGTCTTGTTCAGGAACATCAGGTAAACTTAATTTGTCAAGTGGATATAAATCATGAAACCTTTTAGGGTTAAAAAGGGGTTGATGTGGTCGCTCAAAACCGAGTGCCAAGAAAAATGGTTCATCTTTAATTGAGGGTAATTTTTCGATAGCCCAATCCACGCTCAAACGATCTGAAAAAAGAGTATCAGGTAAATCTACCGCACCCCAGTCGAATGTATGTGCTTTATTCCAATAACGATCTGCAGGCATACCATTAAGTGGTAGTCTAAAGGTTTTACCAAGCTTGGTGATTTTGTGAAAAGGATTTTGTTTACTGATCTGGAGTTCTGAGGAGGTGAAGGGTGAAGCCGAACCCAATTTACCGCCATATTGGTCAAAAGCAGCTTTGGGAACATTAGAAGCTCCTCCATGGAATAACTTGCCAATTCCGTAAACTTTATAACCATTATTCCTGAAGTGTTCGGGCAATGTTACCACCTTGGGTAAATCCCTGCTGAACTTAATATTATTGTCATAAATTCCAGATGTGACTGGTTGTAAACCACTAAAAATTGCAGTTCTAGATGGTCCACAAATAGGTGCAGGACAGTGGGCGTTTGTAAAAGAATAACCATCTTTGGCTAAATTATTCATATTAGGAGTAGTTACCTCTTTGTGGCCCAAAAAACCTACCCAGTCATTTAGATCGTCAATTGAAATAAAAACAATATTGGGTTTTAATGGTTTCTCTTTGAACGCAGGCATAAAAGAAAAAACAACAATTATTAAAAAAGATAAAAATAAAAATCCTCTTGCTATCATTATATTTGTATAATCATCTGACAAAGGAGGTTTCTGGAAGTGATGGAAAACGTGCAAGTTCGTCAGCTAATTTTGCTTTTATGATTTTTTGATCCTCACTTAATTCTTTATCACTAAGAGGTGATTTTTCTAAAATATCATTTTCCATATCATAAAACTTTCCATCTTTGTAAAGTTTGTATCTTGAATTTTGTGAAAAAACGTTTCTAAATTGGGTCACATTAGCAGACCACATGGGGTCATAGTAAGTAGTAACTGTTTTTCTTTCCAAAAGCTTTTCGCCATATAGTAAGTCAATCATACTTAACCCGTCACTTTCATTGGCTACTCCTAAAATATCACAAAAAGTGGCATAAAAATCAGTGAAATTAATCAAGCCACTGTAAGTGTAAGGTTTTTTGATTTTTCCTGGCCAACTTGCGACCATTGGAACATGGTTTCCGTGTGTAATTGTGTTACCTTTTCCTCCTCTAATGGGCCCGTTTTCCGTCAGCGAAACCAATGTTGTTTTGGTGCCATTATCTCCTACAAAATAGAGAAGTGTATTGTCTGCTATACCCTGAGTTTTTAATTCATTTACAATTCTTCCAATAATTTTATCCATATATGCTACCATATCAATATAGAATCGATCTTCTTGTTTTGATCTCGTTTCCAGTGATTCCCACTCTGGTGAATCTGGGGTGGGAACAAATGGGCTGTGAACCAATAGCATAGGATAATAGATAAAGAAAGGTTGGTCTTTATTTCTTTTGATAAAATCTATGGCGTAATTAGAGACTATATCTGGGCCATAAGCATTTTGGTCTCGGGGTAAAGCTTTTCCATTTTGCTCAATATAAGGATTGGCAAATCGTTCACCATAGGATTTTAGTTTAGTTAATTGCCACAAACTGTACTCGTCAAAACCAAAATGGTTAGGTCGCGTATTATCATTAAAGCCCTTTAATTTGTGTGCAATTCCATTAAGTTGCCATTTGCCAACTATGGCTGTTTTATAACCATTTTCCTTAAACAGGTTTCCAAAAGATTTTTCTTTGGGATTCAGATATGTAAAATATTCGTAGTTCTTGAAATTGAATTTCCCTGTCATAATTTTTACTCTTGAAGGGGTACATAAAGGTTGTGAAATAGCTTTCGTAAAATTAATTCCTTTGTTAGCTAAAGAATCTAAAACAGGAGTTTTATAGGAAGTGCTCCCATTGATACTTAAACATTCATACCCGATATCATCTGCCATAATTAAAATAACGTTAGGTTTTGAGGGTTGCTCTGTTATAGTTTGACAAGCTATGGGCAGAAATGTAATCGATAGGATCACACAAAAAATAAAACTGATTAAATTTTTCATTAGGTTTTAATTATTTTAATTCTGTTTCCTTTTGATTTATATATGGAATTGATCAATTCCACTGGCTTTCTAGCCTGATCAATACTAATAAATGGGGTTTTATCAAAGATAACGGCATTTATCATATCCATAATTACAGAAATATGAAATTGATCTGTAATTGCCATGGGATCTGAAGCACCACTTCCAGATTGATTTTCTAATTTACTTAATTCCTGCTGGATGCTCGCTACACTAGAGGAGACAATTTTTCCACCTCTGAAGATTATATTTCCTTTGGTTCCGTAAACACTTATAGACTCTGGTTCTCCTGGAAATAATGCGGTTCCACCAGATAAGGTTCCCAAAGCTCCACTTTTAAACTTCAAAGTAGCTACTGCTATATCTTCTCCCTCGATCTCATGATATAAGGTATCTACAAACGCACTAATTTCATTTACATCACCCATTATATCTAGCATAAGATCAATTGTATGAATACCTTGATTAATCAATGCAGCTCCTCCATCTAAGGAATGAGTACCTCGCCACGAACCTTGATAATAACTAGGAGGACGATACCAATTAATACTAGTTTGACACAATAGAATTTTTCCCAAAGTCCCCTTAGAAATATAAGATTTGAGTTTTTTATATTCTGGGTTTTCACGATTCTGAAATACGCAACCAAGTTGGATACCTGATGATTTTACTATCGCTGCAATCTTATCTATTTTTTCAATACTAGTTTCTAATGGTTTTTCACAAAGAACGTGTTTACCAGATTTTGCGATTTTATCAATAGTAACGTAGTGAAGCCCACTTTCATTACAAACGCAAATAATGTCAATATTGGGGTTGGATAATAGTTTTTCCATATCCCAAAAAACGGGGCAATTAAAATTTTCAGCCACTTGATTTGCTCTGGCCTGAGATTTACTATAAACTCCCAAAAGATTAGCATTGTCAATCTTTTCAATACAATTTGCATGAAAATTGGCAATACTACCAGTACCAATAATTCCAAACCCTAACTTTCTTTCCACATACTATTTTTTAATCAGACATGCTTGCTGGAAGTATTTCTTTTGCTGTCGCCCAATTGTAATTTGGTTTATCACCTAAAACATAATCCAATGTTCCTCCTTTAACTAAATCTTTATGATAGAACCATGATTGGTTTAGAGACTCACCGTTGAGTTTAACACTTTGAATGTACTTGTTTTTGGGGCTGTTTTTTTGGGAGTTTATAGTAAATCTCTCTCCCATGTAATAATCTTTATCCAAATGAATGGTTATTTGATCAAATATAGGACTAGATAAATCATAGGTTGGATTAATGTCTGCCCCACCTTTCATTTCAAATAATCCCATCTTCATCAATACTGAAAGAGCTCCCATAAGACCTTGGTCCTCGTCTCCACTATATCCTCGCTGTGGGTCGTTATCAGAGTAGACTTCATCAATAACATTCCTAATCCATTTTTGTGTGAGCCAAGGTTGACCTAAATAATTGAATATATAACCTGTTTGCATTGATGGCTGATTTCCATAATTGATAAATACCCTTCTACGTTCACTTGCAACAAATTTATCTGCACGATAGTTATGGCCTACAAATCCGTGCTGTTCCGCTATTAAAAAAGATTGGTTTAATCTTTTTGCAGCGGTTTCCTTTCCTCCCATAAGGTCGGCCAGTCCTGCTAGGTCATGGGGAACAAACCAAGTTGCAGCAGCAGCAGTAGCTTCAACAAAACCAGATCCCAAAGGGTGTTTATAATCACTTTCGTAAACCAAAGGGTCAAAAGGCGTTACCCATTTTCCCTCCATGGTTCGGCCTCTCATCCATCCTGACTCGGGATCATATATATTCCGATAGTTGGCGGCCCTTTTTTCGAGCATTTCGTAATCGTCATTTTTGTTTAAAGCCTTGGCCATTTGCGCCAAAGTCCAATCTTGATAGGCATACTCCATAGTTACCCCAGGACCACACTGATGATATCCATATTGTTTCTCATAAAGTGGAAAAGGTACATACCCCCTTTCTATGTAATATTCAATACCTCCTCCTTTATGGGTATAATGTTCATAACCTACTTTGCTCATTATTCCCCCTGGTAGTGCATTTTTAAGCATGCCTTTGTAGGCTTTTTCAATGTCAAAACCTCTGATACCTTTCATATAGGCACTGACTATAAATGGAGTGGTCGAGGCGCCAGTCATAACATAGGTATAATTGCCCCCAGAGGGGCCTCTAGGAATCAAGCCCCCATCATCGTACATCAATAACATAGAATTGACAAATTCCTCTGAAATTCTGGGGTAGACCAAATGCCACAAGGTATTTAAGGTCCATTGGGCTCCCCAAAAAGAGTCGGAATTGTAGTGATTAAACTTTGGTATACCATTTTTATTTAGAGGGATTTGCCCAATGCGTTGCTTTGCACCAGTCATATCACTGTACTTTCCATTTACATCACTAATAATTCTTCTCCCCTGCAAAGCATGCCATAAATCAGTATAAAACCTTATTTGATTGTCTTTGGTGTTTCCTTTGATTTCTATGCGGCTGAGATAATCATTCCACTGATTTTTTGAATCTTTAACCACTGCATCAAAATCCCAATGCTTAAGTTCCGTTGAGAGGTTGAGTTCCGCTTGCTCCATGCTTACGTACGAGATACCTACTTTCATCATTATCTGCTCACCCTTTTTTGTTCTGAATAGAGGGTATACCCCTCCATTCTCACCTTTAAAGTCGTTAACTTTACCTAATAATTTATTATTCTGAAAAGCATATAAATTATCAAATGGAGTACTAAAATGAATGCTGAAAAAAACTTTAGTGGATTTGGGTCTTCTTCTAGTTTTTTCCATCAAAGCATAACCTCTTAGTATCTTATTGGATACTTTTTTTACATATCCGCTCTCCGTACCACTAGGACCGAGTTGTGCCGAGAGATCAATAACAATTGCACTTTGGTCAGATTGTGGAAATGTATATCGGTGAAAACCTACCCTTACGGTAGAGGTCAATTCTGCTTTAATATTGTAATCGTCTAAAACAACCATATGATAACCTGGTTCAACCGTTTCCCTTTCATGAGAATAGGCAGATCCATATGTTTTGGGACCCAAATGGGCCTTTACTTCTCCAGTGGTTGGTAACACTGGAATCCCAGACAATTGCCAAGCGTGAATATGGCTAAAAAAGTTAATAGTTTTTTGGTTGTAACGATATCCTGATTCCCAAGCTCCAGCTGTTCCCATATCAGGACTCAAATTGACCATTCCAAAAGGTCGACTGGCAGAACTAAAAAAGAACCATCTAGAATTGGCTGAGTCGACTAGGGGATTGACTAAGTCGACAGGACGTTGACCATAAACTAATGTTCCAAATAATAAAATAAATAGTTTTAATTTTTTCATTTATAGTTAAATTTTAAGGTAAGAATTGGATAGTGAAAGTAATTTTTTTTCATTGACTTTTAATCCGAACCCTGGACTAAAATCAACTTCAACTTTTCCCTCTTTATTCAGATGTGTAGCCTTCTGATCAATACACTTTAAAAAGGCATCTTGTTCTTGAGGCTTTTCCATAGCCTCTACCCATGAAGCCTCATTTCCAATAGCCAATTGTTGCCAAAATGTACAAGCAGCCCCAATTAAGCTTGAATCGCCAATCATTATCCCTTTTTTAGAGGCTCTAATTACTCTTGATATCTCATTAATTTCGGAGATGGTCCCCATACAGTTAGGATGTAAATTGAAAAAATTACCCATTCGATTATCAAAATATTTGATACTTTTAGAAGCTGGTCTCATAATGTGGTCAGGTACAATGGAAAGATTACCAACATTAGCTTGTAAATAAATCAATTCCTCTTTATTTAAGCTGGATGGATCTTCTACACCATCCATTCCTACTTCATTGAGGGCTACCATGATTTTGGATAGCTCTTTCAATTCTGTGACGTGTTTATAACCACGATTCGGGTCACCTAATATAAACGATTTGGGCCCTAGAAATTTTCGTAACGCACTGATGTTTTTTTTGTCTACTTCAAAATCTCCAAACATTTTGATTTTTACATATCGGTGCATATTTTGATCTTTAGCAATTTGTGCTTGTTTGACCACCATGTCCACTTCCTTTTCCAAAATACAAAAAATAGCAGGGACAGGAGCCTCTCCCTTTAACCCCCACATTTTAATGGTAGGTTTTTTTTCAATTTTACCCATCAAATCATATAGTGTCATTAATAAACCTTCGGTAATAATAGGCCTCCAATTACCTTTAAAAAATTGATTTCTCACTTTTTCGATGGCTCCGCCTAGAGTCATCCCTTTTAGTTTTTTGAATTCTACAGACCAAGCTGAAAGGTCAAAATCAGGACGATTACTCGATACTTTCGTTTCCCCCCAACCCACACAGTTACTTGATTTAATATTAATCATTACATGCTGTCTATTTTTCCATACACCATAGCTAAAGTTCCGTTCTTTGTTCACATTGATTAAAAATAAATTTATTTCATCAATCTTTTCATCCTTTGAGGAAATTACAGAAAGATCATATAAAAGACTAGGAGTGAGAAAAAGAGGTAATAAACCGCTGGATTGGTTGATAAATTTTCTTCTTGAATTATTCATGAAAATGATTTAAGATTAATATTTTTTATGGAAGAACTTAGTTTCAGCATTGGCTTCTTCTAGAAATTGAATCAAAGCTTTATCTAATTTTTTTACAACCTCAGGCATTTTTTTAGAAAGATCATTTTTTTCTTCAATGTCATTAGCAAGGTCAAAAAGTTCCAAGTTATTGTAGCGCCAGTCCTTAACAAGCTTAAAATTTTCCAATCGAATGGCAGAAGTGGGTTTTCTGTTTGCCGCTTGGTGAAATATCAAAAAGGGGCGATTTCTATTTATTATTCCCTTTCCATTATTATGAATGACAGAGGCCATGTTACCCCCATCAAGTTTTTTGGGAAAGGGGTCTTCATAGCCTGCCAATCTAGCAATTGTAGGTAAAATATCCAAACCAGTAACGGGAACATTGGAATAGGTATTCTCAGAAATACCAGGACCTGAGACAATAAAAGGAACCCTTAACCCTCCCTCATACATAGACCCCTTACCTCCTCTAAGTGGAAAGTTTCTAGCTTCTTTTTGTTCAGGTCCAATTGGAATTGCAGTTCTACCTCCGTTGTCTGATAAGAAAATGATATAAGTATTATCAGCTATGCCGAGAGAAGATAATTTGTCAAGGATCATTCCAATGCCTTCATCCATGTCCTCTGTCATGGCTGCAAACTCGGGAACAAAGTGTTTTTGTCCTTTTTCTGCTTCCTTATATTTATTAATGTTTTTTTGACTGTAGGTAACGGCCAAGTGGACTGCGTAATGAGAAATTTGAATAAAAAAAGGCTTATTATTTTGGGTTTGCTCTTCGATGAAATTATTTGACTTTTTTGTGAGCGAAAAAATCAGCTTTGGATCATTATAGGCTTTAGGCCACTGTTCTCCCATTACAAAAGGAATTTCTTTTCCTTTATTAGTAAGAGTTTTCTTCCCCCCCCCCGTATTGTTACTGGTTAATCCATCACTAAAATCGTATCCCATTTCCTCGGGAGTAAAGTTATCATACCTAGCATCCCATTTTCCAAAGTGAGCGGTTACATAATTAGGGTCTACTTTTTTAAGTATTTTTGGAATTGTTAGCTCTCTCCTAAAAACCTTAGTCCAATTTTTCCTGTCTTTTTGATATTCATGCTTAGCGGGGGTCAATCCTGTTAAAATACTTTTTCTAGTGGGGGAGCAGAATGGAGCCGGTGCATATCCATTGGTCATTCGCATTCCACCTCTGGCTAATCGCTCCATGTTAGGAGTTTGATAATAGTCACTTTTAGAACGAGGATCATTAGGATCTGCTAAAAAAGATGTTCCTACCCAACTTTGGTCATCAGTAAGTATTACGATGAAGTTCGGTTTTCTTTGATTCACTTTTTGAGCATTACCATATGAAAAAAAGAATAATGATATTAAAATAATAGTTCTCAAATAAATTGAAATTATAAAAAATAAAGTACTGATAAAAGACTCATTAAATGATGTTTAAATTAGTTATAAAAAAAGGGTTCAGAGAATTCTCTGTACCCTTTTATATAAGAATAAATTAAGTATTAATACCCAGGATTCTGAGAAAGAATTGAAGGATCATTAACTTTTAATATTTCTGCTTCTGGAATTCCAAAGAGTCTCTTATTAGTATTATATGGGTACTCTGGAAGGGCAAAAGCTGAAAGAACTGTTTGATCTTTTCCGGTTCGAAGTAAATCCCACCACCTGTTACTTTCTCCTGCAAACTCAATCCTTCTCTCCTTAATAATTGCATCTAGGAATGCTGATTGGCTTGTTAAATCCGAGGAAGACACAGCTGGCAAACCAGCTCTAATTCTAACTTCATTCAAAATACTAAATGC
>CENX01187877.1_pt1 | contig 10655 bp, 9 predicted proteins | sample 361321 | NCBI WGS metagenome assembly CENX01 (sample SAMEA2619678, study PRJEB7988) | marine metagenome | isolation source: saline water (ENVO:00002010), including | reverse complement strand
TTTTTTTTGTGGATTTTTCCAATCTGAGAAATAAAACACAAACGTATTATTGTCTATATATTGTCAAAATATTAATTTAACGAATGGCTACGTTAGTTTTTCGTTTAAAATCAAAAAATATTAGATAGATTAAATTTACTTTATACCAGAAAATTGAAAAGTTTAATAAAACGATACTTTTTCTTAAATCCTGCCATATTTTGCTTTCTAATAAGCCTTTATGCGTGTATTGGTAAAAAAGAAAAAGAAATAAATCCCCAAACCTATCCTAACATCATTCTAATTTTAGCAGACGATCAAGGGTGGGGGTCAACCTCAGTTAAAATGGATAAAAATATATCTGAATCTGCGAGTGATTTTATAAGAACACCAAACCTGGAAAAGCTTTCAAAAAAAGGGGTTGTGTTCTCCAACGCTTATGCGGCACATCCTAACTGTTCCCCCACAAGAGCTAGTATTTTAACTGGAAAAAGCCCTGCTCAACTTCAAATGACTGATATTATTAATCGCCACGATGGAGTTTTCTTTGAAGGGAATAAACTGAATCCACCAGCCCACATTAAAGGCCTTCCAGAAAAAGAAATCACTTTAGCCGAATTGATTAAATTAAGTTTACCATTCTACCAAACTGCCTATTTTGGAAAATGGCATCTTGCAGCGGGTGGTCCTGAGTCTCATGGCTTCGATGATAGTGACGGTGAAACGACAAATTTAGAGGGGAATCAAAAAATGAAAGATAATCCCAAAGACATTTTTGGAATAACTAGCCGAGCACTAACTTGGATGAATACTCAGGTAAAAGCTGAAACCCCCTTTTTTATGCAAATTTCACATTATGCAATGCATTTGGCCATTGAGTCAAAGCAAGAAACTCATGACAGAGTTAAAAAATATTCCCCTGGAAAAAGACATTATACATCAGACCTTGCTGCTATGTCTGAAGATTTAGATACTGGCGTTGGGTTGGTTTTAAATGAAATTGAAAAACTTGGAATTGAAAACAATACATATATTATTTACCTTTCAGATAACGGTACGTTTCCAACTAAAAACAGTTCTAATATTAACGGTCCTATTCATGGCTGGAAAGCTACATTATGGGAAGGTGGACTAAAAGTTCCTTTTATAATTTATGGCCCTGGAATTAAACCAGGATATAACTCAACAAATGTATCTAGCAATGATATTTTACCTACTATTTGTGATTGGTTAAAAATTGAATCATTACCCCAAAATATTGATGGTGGAAGTTTAGCTCCGATTTTGATGAATAAGACGAGCACTGTTTCTAGAGAGAATGACTTTATGTTATTTTATTTTCCACATTATCAGCATCAAAAAGGGACACACCCAGGAGTAGCTATCATTCGAGGGGATTATAAATTGATTAAATATTATGAGGAAGACACCAAATTGCTGTTCAACCTCAAAGAAGATATAAGTGAGATTAAAAATCTTGCTTCTGTTTATCCCGAAAAAGTGATAGAATTGGAAGAGCAAATCAACAATTATTTTTTAATCCATAATATAAAACTACCCTCCTTAAACAATGAATATATCGTTGAAAAAGATGAGGGGTTAAATTATAAAGAAGTTAAAAGGCGATTGATGTCAGAGGCTTATTTTATTCCTTAAATTAAAATTACCATTTTAGGTCTATATGATAAAAAAAAATATTTTTTTGAAATTGGTGTTTTTTTTGTGTTTTATCCCTATAAAAGCACAAAATAAAAAACCTCCAAACATACTCATCATTATTGCAGACGATGCCACCTATAATGACCTTCCTATTCATGGTGGGGTTAATGTTAAGACCCCTGAAATAGACAAACTTGCTTCAGAGGGAATGACATTTAATAAGGCATATTTAACAATGTCGATGTGTACTCCTAGCAGAGCTGAATTTTTTACTGGTTTATATCCTGTATCAAATGGAGTAAATTGGAATCATGGTGTTGCAAAAAAAGAGGTAAAAAGCATAGTACATTACTTAGGAGAAGAAGGCTACAAAGTTGGATTAGCAGGAAAAATACACGTTAAACCAAAAGAGGTATTTCCTTTTGAATTAATTAATGGAATAGAAAGAAATCCTGTTTCAAAAACTGCCAAATTTGATGTAGAACATATCAGACATTTTATGACAACACCTAGCACTAAACCATTTTGTTTGGTTTCAGCCCTTGTAGTTCCTCACATTCCCTGGACAGTTGGTGATCCTTCACATTTCAACCCCGAGAAAATAGAATTGCCGTCGTATTTGGCAGACACGCCCGAAACTCGAAAAGAGTTTATCAATTATCTGGCTGAGGTAGAAGTTTTAGATCAACAGGTTGGATCTATTTTGGAAGTTTTAAGAGAAGAAAATTTAGCTAATGATACCATTGTTATTTTTACTTCAGAGCATGGAGCACAATTTCCATTTAGTAAATGGACTAATTATGAAATGGGAATTCACACCAGCTTAATTGTTCGTTGGCCAAAAAAAGTAAAGCCAAATTCTAGATCAGATGCTATAATTCAATATGTTGATGTGTTACCAACAATTATTGATGCTGTTAACGGTAATTCTGACCAAAAATTCGATGGTTCAAGCTTTTTGTCTGTTTTAAAAGGAAAAAAAAATACGCATAGAAATTTTGTTTATTTTATGCATAATAATGTGCCTGAAGGTCCTTCTTATCCCATTCGGTCTGTTTCTGATGGTGAATACCATTACATTAGAAATTTAAAAGCTGACAAATTGTTTATAGAAAAGCATTTAATGACCCGTATGCCCTTAAATAAATATTGGCCTTCGTGGGTGTTTGCATCAACAGAAAATAAAGACATCATGAAGTTAGTTAATCGATATATGAAGAGACCTTCTGAAGAATTATATCATCTAGAGACTGATCCAAATGAATTGAATAATCTCATTAAAAAATCATCTTTAAAATCAATCCAAAGACATTTATCTAATCAATTAGATTTATGGATGAAAAGTCAAGGAGATTTAGGAATAGAGTTAGATTTTTATGAAGCTTTTAATAGGACGACAGAAACAAAAGATAACTAGTTATATCAAATTTATTTAAAATTTAAAAATGATTAAACCATCCCATTTTATCGTAATGATGTTCTTTATTAATTGCTCTTCTCTAGAAAAGGAACAGCTAAAAAATCGCCCGAATATTGTCATTATAATGGCTGATGATTTAGGGTATTCTGATCTGGGTTGCTATGGAGGTGAGATTGAAACACCAAATCTTGATGATTTAGCCAAGGGAGGTGTTCGCTTCACGCAATTTTATAATGCAGCTAGATGTTGCCCTACAAGAGCTTCATTACTAACAGGTAAATACCCACATCAGGTCGGACTTGATAAAAACGGTCAATCATTATCTAAAAATGCAGCAACTATTGCAGAAGTTTTAAATCAAAATGGATATAGAACAGGTATGACAGGTAAATGGCATCTTTCAGAAACCAAAGCCCTTTCAGACCCACAAGAGCAATTGTTGTGGCTTTCTCATAGAAAAGATAGTAGTGTATTTGCTCCATTAGAAACCTATCCTAGCAATAGAGGATTTGAGGAACACTGGGGTACTATATGGGGTGTAGTAAATTATTTTGATCCATTTAGTTTGGTACATAATGAAAAACAAATTAAAAATGTCCCAGATGATTTTTACATGACTGATTTTATTACTGATAAATCTATTGACTTAATTGATGAATTTAGTAATGACGAGGATCCATTTTTTTTATATGTTGCTCACGCCGCTCCACATTGGCCACTGCACGCTTTGCCAGAAGATATTGAAAAATATAAAGGCCTTTATAATGAAGGTTGGGATAAACTAAGACAGAATAGATATAAAGGTTTGATTGAAAAGGGAATTATCACACCTGAAAATGCCCCTCTAGCAAAAAATGAATCAGGAAAATTGTGGACTAAAAATGAAAACAAAGTTTCAGAGGCCGCGCATATGGAAGCACACGCTGCAATGGTAGACAGAATGGACCAGGGCATTGGCAGATTGATTCAAAAGTTAAAAGAGACTGGAGAATATAAAAATACTTTAATATTATTTTTAGCAGATAACGGGGCCTCCTCAGAGCGTGGCTATCCTCCTGGTTTTGATCGTCCTGGACAAAATAGAGATGGTGAAGAAATTATTTATCCTTATCAAAAATATGATCGCCCCGGAAATGAACTTACATGGGGTTATTTAGGCAAAGCTTGGGCAGGTGCGCTAAATGCCCCCTTTCGATATTGGAAAAGAGAATCTTTTGAAGGAGGAAACTGCAGCCCTTTTATCATGCATTGGCCAGAGGGGTTAAAGGGAAAAGAAAATAGTATAAATCGTGGGGTATGCCATGTCATAGATATCCTCCCCACGCTTTTAGAGATTACCGAAACAAATTACCCAGATACAATCAATGGTTTAAGAACCACTTCTGTTGAGGGGCGGTCTATTTTACCGGTAATCAGAGGTGAAGTTACCGCAACAAGAGATACTCTTTTTTGGGAACATGAAACAGGGAAGGCATTGCGCATAGGGAATTGGAAAATATCTGCATTAATTGATGGAGAATGGGAATTGTTTAATTTAGCTATGGACAGAACAGAAACCAATAATTTGGCGGAAAAAATGCCTGATAAAATAGATGAAATGAAAGCTGTATGGCGGAAAGAGTACAATAGAATTTTTTATGGGGCTTCTCAATAATCCAACATAATAAAATGAAATTATCTTTCTCTCATATGATGAGTCCAACCCTGTGACACGAGGATAATTCTTATCAAATAAAACTACGTTAAATAGTAACTGTTTACTCACAATTTTTATGACTAAAGCACCCCTAAAACTACTTTAAAGTTGATTAATTTAAAAAATGATATCAGTGGATTAGAAGGGATTTGGGGTTGTGGGCATTAGTGTAAATGAAAAATTCTCCGTTCGGAAGGTCTAATTCTAAATACTTTCACCAAGTTTGATTAATAAGTCTCCAGATTGATTTTCTTTTCGATGTGGTGAATTCTGTTAATTTCTTTTTTTCAATTTCAATCCTAACTATTATGGAATATCAGAGTTGAACACACCCTCAAAAGACTAGTATTTTTTTGAGCAAAAAATAATGTCCAATATAAGTTTATTTGATTCCATTTTCGCTCCTGTACTGTTTAACGATGTGCATTAGTACCAAATGTTGATTATGAATCGTTTTGATGATGTATGTGAGCTTTGATAAGTAGAGTCGCTGATTAAAAATCAGTTCATAAAAAGGAGACAGCATATTTGGGTACTAGGATCATTGTGTAGAAGATTAGCCAAGAATTTTAATTAAAGAATAAATAGCTCTTTTATAGAATCACCTGAATAGAGAAGGAGAGATTGATTTTCACAATAATTACTTTTTTAATAGTTACCTTTTTGAAAAGACGTAAATTGTATTTTGAACATAACTAAATAAAAATTATTAAAACATTTGACGGAATTATCGCTGCCCCATTTACTCCATTTGATCCAAAGGGAAACATTAATCTGGAGTGTATTTCTAAATATGCAGAGCATTTAAAAAAAAATAAAGTTTCGGGTGTTTTTATTTGCGGCACAACTGGTGAGGGTATTTTAATGACCTTAAAAGAAAGAAAAAAAATTGCGGAAGAGTGGATCAAATATCAAGAAAATGACTTTAAAGTTATTATTCATATTGGTACCTCCTCACCCAGACAATCACGAGAATTAGCAAAACATGCTCAAAAAATTTATGCGGATGGGGTCAGCAGCATGAGTCCTATATTTTATAAGCCTAAAAGTGTAGAAAATTTAGTGCAATTTTGTAGTGAAATAGCGTCTGCTGCCCCAGAGCAGAAATTTTATTATTACCATATACCCTCCTTCACTGGAATTGATTATTCTATGGTAGATTTCATTAAGTGTGCTAGTGAAAGAATACCCAATTTTTCAGGAATAAAATATACCCATCATAATCTCAATGAAATGAAAGAATGTATTACTATGAATAAAGGAAATTTGAGAATTTTTCATGGAAGCGAGGAAATTCTGCTAAAGGGACTATACCAAGGAGTTGGATCAGCCGTTGGTAGCACCTATAACTTTATGCCCTCTATATATTTATGTTTAATTGAAAATTATTTTAAGGGCAATAAAGAAAGAGCAGAATTTAAACAATCCCAAGCAAATGAAATAACCAAGATTTTATTTAAATATGGTGGCCCAATAACAGCTGGAAAAGTAATAATGAAGTTTATTGGCATAAATCTTGGGCCTTGCCGACAGCCATTGTCAAATTTAACACCAGAGGCAACCAAAAACCTTAAAAAAGAGCTTATAGACACGAATTTTTTTGACAAAATAAAAAAGGTTTAAATGTTATCATTTATTGATCTAATTGTCATCTTACTGTATTTTTTAGTATTGTGTTGGGTAGGTTATTATTTTTTAAAGAAACCAAAAAAAAATCAGGATTTTTTTAAGGGAGGAAAACGGATTCCTGCTTGGGCAGCGGGTTTAAGTATTTTTGGGACAGCATTAAGCCCCATTACTTTTATCGCGGTTCCTGCTAAGACATTTTCGTCAGATTGGTCTTATTTTTTTCTTAATATCTCCATCCTTTTAGTGGCTCCAATTATAATACTCTTTTTTATTCCATTATACAGAAGTCTTGGGATCACCTCAGTGTATGAGTATCTCGAAAAACGCTTTAACAATAGTATAAGATTAATTGGAAGTGTAGTTTTTCTAATTTTTCAAATTGGCAGAATGGGGATTGTTCTTTTTTTACCTGCCATAGCTTTAAATCTTGTGAGTGGCAATATTAATATTTTTTCAAGCATTCTATTAATGGGTGTAATAAGTCTAATTTACACATTGATGGGTGGAATTGAAGCAGTGATCTGGACTGACGTAATACAAGTAATTATTCTACTTGGAGGAGCTTTACTATCCCTGATTTTGATTGTAACAAATATCAATGGTGGTATAAGTGAAATAATCGAAACAGGGGTAATTGATCAAAAATTCAATATCGTTGATCAAAGGTGGTCATTAGATCAACCTACTTTTTGGGTTGTTATTATCGGAGGATTCTTTGCCAATCTAACCACCTACGGTACGGACCAAACAATAGTTCAAAGATATTTAGTCACTAAATCAAAAAAACAGGCCATAAAAGGTGTTTGGATTAATGCGCTTATTAGTATCCCCGCCACTTTGATTTTCTTTTTTTTGGGCACTGCACTATTCGTTTTTTTTAAAAACTTCCCTAACGAGTTAAATAATAATTTTATAACCAACGATGCCATTTTTCCGTGGTTTATAGTAAGCCAACTCCCCAGTGGAGTATCGGGTGTATTAATAGCTGCTATTTTTGCAGCTGCTATGAGTAGTTTAAGTTCAAGTATGAATGCAGCAGCTGCATCATATGTGGTAGACATTCATCCTCATTTTAATTCAAAAAAGATTATTAATAATCTAAAAGTTTCAAGGTATGCCACACTAATTTTTGGTGGATTGGGGATTTTATTCGCACTCTTTTTAGTAACCACCCATACAAAATCTCTTTGGGATGAGTTTCAAAGAGTTTTAGGATTAGTCATAGGGAACCTAGGAGGAGTATTTCTGTTGGGTATTATGACCAAAAAAGCGAATAGTAACGGAGTTCTTGTTGGTATTATAGTCAGTTTTTCTATACAAATTCTATTTGGATACCTAGAGGTGATCCATCTAATTCTTTTTTCTGCAACTGGAGTAATCTCCTGTTTTATTTTTGGCTATTTAGCCAGTTTACTTTTTGAAAAAAAAATATAAGTATTAGATTAGAACTAGTTGAATATTCTAAATTAAGTATTTGTGAATTTTACCATGCCTCTTTCAATTCTTCGTAAATTTATAATTTGAGTCTATATATTTTTAATTCCAAAAATAAAATAGTTTTTTTTGATGGTATTTCGAAATAAAATTAATCGTGTTGAATTTATTAAGGCCTACTCATTTTTAGGGTTAAATCTCTATTTAGGGTCCTCTGGATGCCATATAGCAAATGATGTACCACGTGATTCAAAATTAGATTCCTACGGTGGATGGCAAGCAAAAAAATGATGTTATCCTCATTTTCTTAAAGAAAAAATAGCTCCAACGTTTCTTCGGTTCTTATATAATTGACCCTAAATGGCGTCAATAAGAGTAAGATTGAATTTTTTCAAACACTAATGAGCCTTGAGATAGTTTTAAATATACACCTCCTCTAGTGTGACCGTAATAAACCCTTTCAAGATGAATCTCTCATATCGTACATATCTTGGAATACCTAGCTCTTATTATCGTAAATCAATAAACCATTCCATAGAATGAAAGTAGATAAGAAAGCTATTGGAACTAAAATATAATAAGAATCAGGGATAAAATTTATCACATTTAATTCGTGGGATATATGAGTAAGGCAAATTAAAAGATTTAAGTATAAAACTTTTGCTTTTCTGTTTGTATATTTTTTCATCCCGTAAAGCTAAAAAAATCTTTAATTGTTCTGCTCTACAAATGCATATTTCACAAGTAATTCTAACTCAGCATACTCAAGGGTTTTTTCATGAGTTGCTTCCAATATAAGCTTTGGAGCTTTTCCAGCTTTTTCAGCTTCAATCCATCTACTTACGCATAAACACCATCTATCATCCTCCTTTAAACCAGGAAACTGATAGTGTGGAATTGGAGTAATCAAATCATTTCCCCTGGAAACAGAAAACCGTAAAAATTCATCAGTCATAATTGCGCAAACAGTGTGAGTCCCTCTATCATGTAAAACGGTTTTGCAGAATCCATCCCTGAAATAACCAGTCAAAGGGTTTGCACAACAAATCTCAAGGGGTTCGCCAAAAACATTCTTATCCATAGTCTAAAACTAAAATAAATCAGGCGATTTCACAAATCTAGCTTAAAAGATACTAAAGATTTAAATATCAGATTCAATTTTTCTCATCAATTAAATGATGGAATTAATCTATTATTTTCTAATCATTATATATCACGTTATCCAAAAAATCATCAATTACCTCAAATAATTATTTACCCAATAAAGGAGGTACGGTATTTCGAATTTGTTTGAATTGTTTTTGAATGCTCCTTTAAATTCGTATAAATCAGAAAATGACTGAATTCGTACAGCCTCTCTAGGAGATATAACCCTTGGGATATCATCATAATAAAATGACCATTATTGTTCCTCTATGAAACCGAGAGAGAAATAAGGCAGACAAAAAAAAGCTACATGCTCATATGCTTATTTAAACCAACACTGATATGACCTGTAAGGAAGTAAAATATGGTCTTGCTAACGTCTCTATTGGAGATTATCAGCCTATTTATAACAGTCAGGCTGTTTGTAAGTATATTATCCAAGCATATAGGAAAGAAAGTTGACTACGACATAGTATTCAAAGAAATAAGCTAAATCTTTCCTACCTATCTGATTACCTGACGGTAGGATGGATTTTGTAAAATGATTTTTCTTTGGAGGTTCGGGCTCTTGATATTATATAAAAGCCCAAACTTTTTAGGTTGGGGCAAATCCGAATTTACTTGTTAGGCATCCGCTAATTTGGACATTGAATTGATCGTTGAAATAACCTTAAACGCTTCTTTGAATATTAATTAGGCATATAACAATGAAAATACCCCATAATTTCCGTGATGTGAAATTGAGCACGATCTTGTCAATAAGATATCTTTATAGTAGTAAAAAGGAGCTCCGTTTTTTGATTTTTTTTGTTCAATTTCTGTTGCAGAAAATTTAGTTACATCTTCTAATTTAATTTTGATCATAATATTAATAAATTCAGGCATCACAAACTTAGAATAAGCTTTTGTTAATTTCTCATAACTTGCCAAGGTGAAAATATAATTCTGAGTCACAATTGATGATGTATAGAATATTTGATCTTTATAAAACACCATACCTTTTTTCCCTGAAATTAATAAGCAATCAAAATTTTTGGGGGCAAAAAAGCGCATTTCATTTTGTTGCGTAAAGACCTTATAAGCTGCTTCTTTCATGCTCCAAAACCTCCAAACTAAAATAAAAGAATTTGTTGATTCTAAAATGAGTTGCTGCTCATTTACTGAAAATTGCTTTTCTAAAAAGCCTCTTCGCTGCCAATTACTTTTTGTTTTTGCAAGTGATAAATCTATGATATCATTACCAATCAAGATTCGGCTAATTTGGTTTCAATAATATCAATTGCAGATTTAACTGAAAGCATTTTTTCCATTGATTCGTTATCAATCTCAATACCAAACTCATCTTCTACATCTAAAATGATATCAACTAAATTAGCTGAGTTAATTTTTAAATCATTTATAAAATCAGTTCCTTCAGATAGATTTTTAAAAGCTTCTTGATTTTGAGAATAAGGTTTTATAATTTTCTGTAACGAAGTTGTTAGTTCTTTTCTAGTCATTTATTTTTCTTATGATCTTTAATTTTTGTATTAATTGTTCGATTATATTTTAAATAAAGGTTAAATATATTTCTTAAAAATAATGCATCCATTTACGTCCCCAAAACCGAAACTCGCTTTTGCAATGATATTTAGTTTTTTTGGATTCATTTTAGTTGGGATTTTTTCTTTTGAGATTAATTTTAAAATATCT
>CENX01420063.1_pt1 | contig 10661 bp, 11 predicted proteins | sample 361321 | NCBI WGS metagenome assembly CENX01 (sample SAMEA2619678, study PRJEB7988) | marine metagenome | isolation source: saline water (ENVO:00002010), including | reverse complement strand
ATCATTCCAGTGGCTGGGGAAATAATCCCAATCATCACTATCGACATTAAGGTGGCCAAGAAGGTACTTCCATACATGACATGCCATCGACGTAGTGTACTTTATGTCCTGTTTCACTCCATAAACCAAAAAACGCATACTGCGAGCAATTTAGATTATTCGAGTTGAAAAGTGAGGGGAATGCCGAATCAGATTAAGCGCCGAGAGAGGGATTCGAACCCACGACCTGCGGATTAACAGTCCGCCGCTCCACCAGCTAAGCTATCTCGGCAACAACCCGACGACTACCCTACCATTCATGAAGGAATCGGGTGATTACGATTTTCATTCCCACTCAATTGTACCCGGAGGTTTGTGAGTTATATCGTAAACAACTCGATTGACACTTCCCTTCAGTGCATTGGTTATCCTGGTCGAGGTAGCAGCCAGTACGTCGTGAGGAATTGGTGCATAATGAGCAGACATACCGTCTAAACTGTGAACTGCTCGAACAACTATTGTTTCTCCATGAACTCGAACATCCCCATGGACTCCAACACTACGAACAGGTAACAAAGCAGCAAAATATTGCCACGGAATGTCGCATTTACCTTCTTCAGCAGCAGCACGAAGATCTTCTTCGACAATATGACATGCTTCCCTACAAGTTTCAACACGTTCAGGAGTTAATTCCCCAAGAACACGAACTGCAAGACCTGGACCAGGGAAAGGTTGTCTTTCAGAAGAAGGAATCTCTAGTACTCGTGCTATCGCTCGAACTTCGTCTTTGTAAAATTCTCTCAATGGTTCTACAATTATTAGATCAACATCTTCCGGTAGTCCCCCTACATTGTGATGTGATTTGATTGTATCACGAGAACCACCTCCTGACTCAATCCAGTCTGGTGCGATTGTTCCTTGAACAAGATACTTAGCGCCAATCAAAACTTGCTCTTCTTCAAAAACTCTGATGAATTGTTCGCCAATAACTTTTCTTTTCTCTTCCGGATCAATTACTCCCTCTAGATGCTTGAAGAATCTTTCACTAGCGTCTACTACTTTCAGGTTCAAACCGTGTTCGTTAAGCATTTTTGATACTTCTTCAGTTTCATTCTTTCTCATGAATCCAGTGTCAACATATACACAATGTAGCATAGAACCAATGGCACGATTCGCTAAAACTGCAGCCACTGTGCTGTCAATACCCCCACTACATGCTATGATTGCAGTATCATCAATCTTGGAGGTTAGAGCTTCTACTGCCTCATCGATTAACATCTGAGTGTCCATAAGACCACCTAAGCGCCACGTTCTTCTTGTAGAGTTTGATCATCAGCAATAACTGCATTCGTCCTCATTTCCCTATATGCAACTACTGCATCTGCTATTGCATCGTTTGCAACTCCAATAATCTGTAAAGCAAGTAATGCTGCATTGTCCCCTCTATCAACCCCCACAGTTGCAACAGGCATACCAGGAGGCATCTGAACAATACTCAGAAGACTATCATACGGTACTTTGCTACCAACAGGGACACCAATAACAGGTTTAGGAGTCATTGAAGCAAGAACACCAGGAAGAGCTGCTGCTACTCCAGCCATCCCGATATACACCGTGCAACCATCTTCTTCAGCAACATCTACAATTCCATGAAGATAATCGGGAGAACGATGAGCGCTAGCAATTCGAATTTGATACTTTACTTCGAATTCATCTAGTATTTTTGCTGCTTTTTCTGCTACCGGCATGTCCGACTTGCTACCTAGTACAATTGTGATGTCCATGTACCTGCGCATGGCAGTCGGTTCAAAGCGTTCACCGTTTGAACTAATCATTGGAAAATATCGAATCTAGTATCAAAGTGCCTTCCATTAGCACGATTACAGGTAAAGCAACCAAAAGTAAGGATAATGGATCAGGGGGGCTAACAAATGCAGAAAATGCGACAGTTACAAACCAAATTTCACGACGTCTGGAAGAGATAGATTCTCTACTAACTAATTCTCTTCTTAGAAGTGCTAGAATAACTAATGGAGTTTGGAAAACAAGTACACTAGCTCCGGTCAACGATACGATGAAACCCGCCCAAGCTTCTAACTGCCAAGTAGTAGTAAGACCTACTGATTCAGCATCAGAAGTAAGATATTCTAACAACAGCGGTATCACAAATTCAAACGAATAGAATACTCCCAATGCAGACAATCCAAGCATTGAGAAAAATACAACAATCGCAGTACCAACATGAGGCTGAATAGTCACTGAAAGATCTGATGCAGATTCTCGTAAAGATTCTACTCTTCTTCCACGTAGGAGAACATCAATAGAAAGGACAATTACTATTGCTGTTAAAGCAAGATAACCAGCTATTCTCAATCGTAAAAGAACCACTTCAAGAGGATGTAGTACAACCACCTTAGCCCCATCAGGTAGAAATGATGAAGAAAGTAACCATTGAACTCCCTCTCCAGCAAGTATGTATCCTATAGAAATACAAACAATACCAACCATTGCAAGAAGACCTATTCTAACTCTGATTTGCTCACCTAATATGCGTAGAACCTCGAAGGGTTCTTCTTGATGGGAGCGCATAGAAGAATTGCCTCCTTATTTCAGCATAATTAGTTTCAAAATTAGAATTTAGGCATATCAGGAAGTTCGACATCATCTTTTCTTTCCTTAGGCCTTTCAGCGTTTGGCCTACCTGTCATCTCAGGCATATCTGGAAGCGGTTCGTGTTCTCGTTGTCCATCTTTAGTTAGCTTTTGTGGAGGAACTTCAGATTCAGGCGTCTCAATCTTCTGACCTCTTTTCTCACCTTTACGTTCTGGACTCTTTGGAGTGGTGATTTCTTCGTTTTTCTTAGATTCTTTAAGAGGGTCTTCCCCCCCGATTCTTACATTTCTAGAATCAGAATCAAGACCTGTTGCAGTAACCTTAGGACCTACTGGGACACCATTAATCATCCATCTTCCAGTCTTTGGATCTAATTCCGCAGTAGCAGGAAGACTCGTTGGCCTAACAGACATTTCTCCTGAAATACTAGGAGTAGCCCTACTAGGAATTGAAACATCTTCAATTTCTTGTCCAATGATATCAGATTCAATATCTTCATCTTCAGAAATATCTACTTCTTGAACTTCAACCTCCTTAATGGAAGACTTAGTTTCTTCATCTTCAGAAATATCTACTTCATTCTCTTTTACCTCGATTATAGGAGAAGGCTCTTCACCCCCCAAGGAGGATTCATTTTCCAGCAATAATTCTGTAGAAGATTCATCGGGAGATTCAATTCCTAAAAGTGTTGAGGCATCTGGAATAAATTCCTCATGAACATCTTTTTCTATCGCATTAACATCATCCTTATCCAAATGTAATTTCGCTTCTTCTTTAGGGGCCTCTATCACAAATTCTGGACCAGACGATTCTCCATCTTCATGAATTAAAATTTCATCTTCGACCATATCTCCCATAACAGCTGACGGAGAAGAAGTAATACTCGACTCAACGATCTTGTCCATCTCGCCTAGTGCAGAGTCAACTGTTTCAGAGTCAACCCTCTGTGCTTCTCCCAAAACTGATGCAATAACTTCAGCAGCAAGAGGATTGATTACTCTGTCATTTGATCTACCAACAGGGGGTAATTCCGACTGGATTTCTTCTGATTGAGACGGTTTAGGCCTTATTGAAAATGCTAATGGAGTAATGAAAACTATTATCCAAATCATGATGATTTCTTGAGTTCCTATCATTGCTGCTTGAGACCATGTAGGTCCACTCGGGTCCATTCCAAGAAGTCGAGCAATAGCATAAATTGGATGAATCTTCATTCCACCTTGATTGAAAAGAAAACCAGGGAAGACACCTATCATGCTATTGAAAATAAATAATAATGATGTACTGAAGAGGAGTATTCTAGACAATAAAATCGTGATACCACTAGACTGATTTTCTACTGCTACCTTAGCAACGGTTCCGGCCTCCATTGCTTCTGCCTGTTCTGACAAACTAGCTGTTTTTGGCATTTCAAAAACGGGTATCTTACGAAGTCCTATTCTAGCAATCGTTATAAAAATAGGGAGAAGAATTAGTTGAATATTTTCTTGAAGTGTAATTACTCCTGATTCAGAATATGCTGCAGCAGAAAATTGCAACCCTAACAAATTTGAAATGTAATAATGAAGATGGAATTTCATAGGTACTACACCAGAAATTACTGCTGGAAATAACCCTAACCATGAATTCATTAGAAGTGAAAGAATAAGCAACACTGAAACGGCACTTGCCATGAAACCAACTCGTGGAGCAACGCGTGACATGGTGAGGCCTCTGTACTGAGCACCCAAGGAGGGTCATTTAACGATGACCGCTAAACTAAGTTTAATCATCGACGGACAATTATCGATAAAACATCACCATCTTTCAACAAATGATCCAATCCAACTCTTTGCCAGTCAAACTTAGCAGATGGGCCTTTGACGCGAGCATAACGGAATTTACGAACAAAATCTCGATGTAGTTTTTCACAAACATGACGAACTGTGCTTGTGTCCTTAATTATCAGAGGCTCTGCCATATCTGCATCTTCACCTTGGGGTTTGAGAAATACTCTCATGAATCTTAAATGTTCAAAAATGAAATCTTTCATTTCTTCGATACCTTGTCCTGTCTTTGCAGAAACAGGTAATATCGGCCAATTGTCTGGAACCATTTCTCTTGTTCGTGCCATATCTTGTTCAGATGCCAAATCTACCTTGTTGATTACAACTACAGCACTGGAATAGATACAGTTTCCTGAAAGTGTATCGACAATGTGATCATGTGTGGACACACTACGCATTGTCACCTCTGCTGAAACTATTCCATACGACCTTACTATTTCTTGTACATCTTCAAATTCTACATCAGGCTGTTCACATGTGGAACGAACTACAATTCCGCCCCTTCCTGTTCGATTAATGAAAACCTGAGGTTTCGATTCATTCAATCTCATTCCAGAACGAGTTAATTCAGCATCTAAGATATTGAAATGAGAATCTTGGAATGGATCAACAACATACAATACCATATCAGAAGAACGAATTACATTAAGAATCTCTTTACCCCTTCCTTTTCCATCAGCAGCGCCTTTAATCAATCCAGGAAGGTCCAGGATCTGAATCTTTGCTCCATTATGTTCCAATAATCCAGGAATACATGTTAGGGTAGTAAAGGCGAAGGATCCCGTCTCAGAATCGACCCCTGTTAGTTGACTAATCAAACTTGACTTACCAACACTCGGAAAACCTACAAGTGCAACAGATGCATCACCTGACTTCTTCACCTCAAAACCGTCACTTCCCCCACTAGATTTAGAATGTGCTGCAGCCTTTTCTTCTTTCGCTTTTAATGCAGCAATCTTGGCTTTTAATTTACCAATATGGGCATTAGTCGCCTTATTCTTCTGGGTCTTGAGAATCTCTTCTTCAAGGGAAGCGATTTGTTCACGAATCGTCGCCATTTTCCCTCGGCCCCCCTTTCAACACGTAACGCTCTCAACGACTACTCTTCAATCCCGCGTCCTAGAGCGAGGTTTCATCCCCAACTAGTCAAACGGACCAAAGAGGATGACATGCCGGACCTGCAGATTCGCTTGGTTGATGTCGAGAGGTGGCACAGATTAGCTACTATGACATTCCCAGAAATGATTGAAGGAATGGAAAAACAAAATCTTAGAGAGACTAGACCATTACTAAATCCTCATCTAGAACGTAGTTTTACTGCAGATCTTGAGGGTGACTTTCTTCAATGGACAGATAAATGGTCAAAAGAAGTTGGAGATGGAATGATTGTAGAAGAATTAACAATTGCAGTCGACCGAAAAATGTTAGGAATAGAAGATGCATGTGAACCTTTATCCATTTTATCACAATGGTGCAGTACAGGAGAATGGGCAGCTTGGGAAGCAAGAGTTCTATTGTACGTTGAACCTCAACTAGATTCAGAACTATCGGATGCCGAAGAATTGTATAGAGAACATGTCTGGAAAACAGCGCTTAACAAAATAGGATTGACTGACAAAGCATCATACGTCGAGTCTGTTATTCTTGACTGGATGGCAAGAAGAGAGGCATTAGGAGAAACAATGGATGAAACAAAAGATCCACTAATAATTTCAACAATGCAGGCGCATGAAAGAGCATCTAAAGAATTACATGAAATTGCTTTTCAATTGAGAAAAAATGAATATCTGATTGCCCTAATCGGACGAGAATGGTTAGAACCTCAAAGATGGGGGCAAGGCAAATGGAACTTAGGCAGAATATTGTATGACGGATGGCCAGAGGTATGAATATGAAGCCTGCGTTGATAGTTTTGGGACGGTTTCAACCATTCCATAACGGACATGCTGCTTTAATCAATGAAGCAATATTTTACCTTGAAAATAATAAATCGGACCTACCTTTACGAATTTGTATTGGTTCGTCATCTATAGAACAATCTCTGAATAATCCTTGGGATGTTGAAGAACGAGAGAAAATGATCCGAGTTTGGTTAGGACAAATAGATGCTGAAATTGTTCATGTTCCCGATTTAGGCGACCCCCCTAATTATGTACGCCATGCTGAAAAGTTTCACGGGCCTCCGGGAACTATTTTTACAACTGATAATGGAACTGCTGATCTTTATGCAGCAGCAGGTTGGGATACAATAACTAGTGATTTAATCAATAGAAATGATTGGCAAGGATGGAGGGTTAGAGCGACTATTCAGATGATGTCAACAATTTCAGATATTCAAGGAATTAGAACTGTGTTGAATCAAAATATTCCAGAACAGGTAGTGGATTGGTTGATAGAAAATGATGCTATCAAACGACTAGCATTCATGGGAATGGGAGGAGAACCTGTAGGATGACTAAGAACAAGCATTTCCTGCAACAGTGTTTTCAATTAATCTGTCTCTGATCTCTTCAATTCTTTCCCCATTAACACCTACATCGCTAATTCCACTTCGAGATTCAGAATGGACCCAAACAACCACGTCTTGACCGTCACATTCTACATGAAAAAATACATCGTCAGCAAACCGGATCAAATTTGTTTTTACTACAATGTGAAGTTCCATTTCTACTCCTTCATTTCTGTATACTTCTTTTGCAAGTGAATTCTCTGATATCCATGAATCAATAGCATTTGATATCGACAAAATTGAGGTATTAGAAAATCTCAACTCACTTTCACCAGTAGAACGATGAGGGTTCGGGGCTATACGGGAACACTTGTACAGTGAATCATCACAAGATGTTGGAAATTCATCAGACTCAGGCTGATTAACTACATTCGCAATCTGAACTGCACCTACTATCGAAGGATAAAGAAGGAGGAAAATAGCACCATAGACAACAACTGAACTTCTACTGACTCTCATCTGATGTCACTACAACCCTTGCTACCTTTAGCACCCTGTCTCGAAGCATCCATCCGGGTTCTAATTCAGATGCAACGTGCCCAGAAGGATATTCGTCAGAAGGAGGGATTGTGGCAATAGCTTCCATCCTAGCAGGATCAAATAATTGGCCTATTGTTTCAACTTTCTCAACACCTTCTGCGGTAAGGGAACTTATGATTTCAGAATAAAGAAGTCGTATACCTGTGGATAGAGAATCTTCTGCGTCTTCTTCAACATGTTCTAATGCTCTCTCAATATTTTCTACGGCTCCAACTATGCGTCGAGCCAGCCCTGTAGCCCCATAGCGTACTCCTTCAGATCTAGTCTTAGCAACTTGAGATAATGCATTTTGAATTTCTGCTTGTCGATATAGTAAATCTTTCTTTGCTAGTTCCAATTCTTGCTCTAATTCCTCGATTCTCTGCTCAGGAGTCAATGGTTCATCAGACTCTGATTCAGATGTTGATTCTTGAAGCTCTTCTTCATCAACAGGGTCATCCATGTTGATTCCAATCATTTCCCCTTCATCAATTCCTCTATTAGTTAATCATCATCATTACGAAAATCAATAGGACGATTCTCATTGAGCCAAACCAAAGTCATCTCCATTCGTTCGTGAGTAGGATGAACTTCGACCAAAGCTACAGGAGAATTAACCTCTCCTGCAATTTCTTCAGCCAATAATAGTGGGACTTCAATTCGATTATTTTCTATATCGTGATGTAAGAATGTTGAGGGAATCTCACATTCATGTATCAACTCTTCAATATAATCTTCAGCGTCTTCGTTTAAGCAATATATTGCTCCAAAAAGTAGTGTGCCGTCATCAGTTAATGTCTCGTGAGGAGAAATTGTTGCCTCACCTCTTCTCAAGAAACGGCGACGTAATTGCCCTGCATCTTTGTATACTGCAGTGCAATATTTTAGATGAAATCCATAAGACTCTCTCAAAACTCCATCTTCAGGATCAGGGAATGATGATTCGGCAGTTCTAACTCTATTCTTTAGACGAACGGCCAATTCGGATGAACCTGCTGCTCCAGCAGTTATTCCATCAGAAAGGTTGAATCCTCGAACTTCCATATTCTCTTGATTCCCTAATGTAATTTCTAATTCATTCAGGTTAAGGAAATGTATCCCAGTATTTCTTAAATCCTCTAACAGCTGAAACATTTCTACCTCCATATCTGGAGGACACGGAACCTCTACTCCAGTAAATATCCCTGCATCGGATGATGCACGAATCACCTCAAGATATGGTTTGAGTTTGAAATCAAGTAAATGGAATCGAATCTCATCTAATCCGGCTTCTTTCAACCGAACTGCCCATTCAGATCTAAATGCAATAGACGTATACATGTGCATATGAAAATCAGGACCGAATTCATTCCTAAGACGTCGTATTCCATCAAGAGTATGTTCAAAATCCATTATCGGATCTCCTCCAGTTATTCCCGCTCCAGTGGCTCTCATCGCCTTAGCCTCCTCAATAACTTCATCAAAATTTGAACATCTTCTTTCATTCGCATACATAAATGGACTTTCTCGACGAGTGTCTGAAAGTGGACAATAATCGCATGCCCAATGACATTTTCCAGTAATAAATAGAACTAATTTACTGCCCTGCATACATTGGATACAACCTTCTGCTTCTCCCACTTCAGGAAGTTCATGAAGTTCTGGAACATTAGGGAGGCGAATGTCCATTGTCATGTCTTCACCTAGTTGGCCCTCTAGGGTTACTCGCTTGAATGCGACGCTTGTTGAAGTAGCCATACATGGAATCGTGAATCATTTGTCAATTCCGGGTGGAAAGTAAGAGCGATGCGAGAATTATGCTTTATTCCCACTACTTCATTCTCATGAAAAACTATTGAATCACAAAGAATAGAAGATCGATTAAAACGTGGTGCTCTTATGAAAACTCCTGGAAATTGGCTATTAAACAAACTAACGTCAACTACGTCCTGAAATGAATCCGTTTGACGACCGTATGCATTACGATCAATAGATGCAGGAAATAATGGCTCACCACCGTCATCAGGATCACATAATAGTATAGCCCCAGCACATGTTCCTAAAACAGGGGAATTCGATTTCCTTAGATGAGAAAAAAGCGCAGGAAGTAATCCACTCCCTCCTGATTCACGGTCTCCTCCTGTTTTTCGCAAAGTTGTTGATTCTCCACCAGGTAATATGAACACATCACAATTATATTTCTGAAATTGTGATTCAGTCCTTAATTCATGAATTGAAATCTCGATACCACTCTGCTCTGAAGCGTGTTGAAGTGATTGAATGTGAGCGTGGCGAGCACCTTGTAACATACAAAGGCCTACGCGGACCACCATGAACCTCCGAAGAGGATGACGCTTTCAGATTCTCGCATGAATCTATGAAATTGTAACAGTTATTGCGACTTCTTGATGAACCTCTTTTACCACGGAGTAATATGACAACTGTATGGAATGGCCCATGCTGGTTCATACCAGGACCGACATGGCTTACACCTGCTGTATTAGAAGGACTTTCGCAATCTACTATGACGCATCGAAGTCCAGAATTCAAAGTTGTAATGGCAGAATTACATGGAAGATTGAGGCACTCATTCGCTCTCTCTCCAACAACAACAGAAAAGGGACAACAATCACATGAAGGGGATGATGGATACTCTGTAGTAGTTGTTTCAGGATCAGGAACTGCAGCAATGGAGATGGTTATTGCAAACCGTTTTGGACCTGAAGACAAAGTATTGGTTCCCACAAACGGAAAATTTGGAGAAAGAGTTGCCCAAATTTGCAATAATTTTACTCAAGTCACTCATTTAAACGGTGAATGGGGACAAGAATTCGATCTTGATGAAATAGATACAATGCTCTCATCAAAACAATTCGATGCAATTGCAATCTGTCATAATGAGACTTCATCAGGTATTACCCAAGACGCTGAAGAAATAGGAAAAATTGCACTCAAACATGGAGTATCATTTATTTTAGATGGAATTACATCTGTAGGTGGATTACCAGTACATCCGCATTCATGGAACGCAGAAGCGGTTGTTGTTGGTGGACAAAAATGTACTGCGGGCCCTTCGGGAATTTCAGCTGTTGCAATATCCGAATCTTATGTAAGAAAGATGATTAAAAATAGAGATCAAAACGAAACACTTCCAGTGTATTATCTTGACCTTGTTCAAGCATTAAAAAAGGCAGCAGACGATCAAACTCCTTGGACTCCCGCAATTAACCTGTGTA
>CENX01049988.1_pt1 | contig 10664 bp, 10 predicted proteins | sample 361321 | NCBI WGS metagenome assembly CENX01 (sample SAMEA2619678, study PRJEB7988) | marine metagenome | isolation source: saline water (ENVO:00002010), including | reverse complement strand
TACAATTAGTCCAATTGCGGGAAGAATTTTTGACAGAGGCGGAAATGCATTAGCGCCATCTGAAAATAGTCAATCTTTTACTTTATTTGATTTATTATCACCATCAGTTGTAATAGACCCAACAGCTGATTCATTAATTTATCCCTCTGAAACCTTCATAATTACTTTCGATGAACCCGTAGTAAAGTTAGATGGGACCCCTATATCGAATGACAATTTGGCGTTTATCATAAGTTTGGAATATACCTCGGAGGGCTCAGAAAATATCATTTTTAACGGATCTATTAATTCATTAAAAACCGTTGTGAACATTGTTCCGATAACTCAACTTGATCAAAAACGATCGATCAATTTATCCTTCAGTAATGTATTTATGGATCAATCTGGGAACTTAGTGAATACGCTGAGTGCAAATTATACAGTAAGAGATATTACTGCGCCAACTTTTGATTCATCACGGTATGCTATAGATAACACTCAAATAATTATTTTTATGGCAGAGCCAGTATATGGTAATAGCGAGGCAACTACAGGGTTAGAAACATCTGATTTTAATATAACTTTTCAGGATAACGGTGGAGATGCAGACAGTGTTTATATTGAATCCGTGACAAATACATCCGGAACACAATTAGTGGGCGGCGAATCATCAGTTCAAATTAATTTGGGGGTTAAGGGCTCGCCTAATGGAGACGAAACCATTAAAATAAATGCAAAAAGTAATTCCATTTTTGATTTAGCAGGAAATGTGATGAATTCAAGCCAAATTACCTCTATTGATACGATGACTCCGGCACCCAGAATAACCTTTTCTGACTTATCACTAGATAATACATACTTAGAATTAATTTTTAGCGAAGATGTTTTCAGTACACATGATAATAGTGAGGTATTGGGTGTGCAAGATTTTATTTTAAACTACAATTCTAATAATGGAAATTGTGAGAACATGACAATAAATAGTATCTTGACAACTTCCTATAATACAATATTAAATGGAGAAGATTCTATAAGGGTAAAGTTTAGTCTTGATGGTATTCCAAGTGGGGTTGAGACCTTTACTCTTTCGCTAGTTGATGATGAAGCAGTTTTCAATAATAATGGTGTTTATATGGATCCTGAGACAGTCCTGGGTCCATTCACACTTTATGATTTATTAATTCCAACATATAGTATTAATATTTCTAATGGTGATACAAATATAAAAAGCGATACCACACTGATAGTTTCTTTTTCTGAAGCTGTGAGAAATACTAACAATTCAAGCTTAAATAATGCAAATGTTGATGATCACTTCATTTTATATAATCTTTCAGATTCAGTTGAAATAGCATTCAATGCATCTATTAATGCTGGAAAAAACGTTATTACAATTGCTGCAGTGGATACTTTTAAAAGTGAACATGAAATACAGCTTAAAATGGATGGTGACTTTGAAGATCTTGCTGATAATTTGATTCCTAATGGATTAGATATTGTTTTTTTCATAAGAGATTATATTAAACCTGAATTCGATACTTTAATACTAGCAGAAGACAATAGCTATCTTGATGTATATTTTTCAGACCAAATATTCTCTTCAGATAGTAGTTTTGGGGCACCATCATTAGATGATTTTACATTTGAATTTTTTCAAAACGGAGGAAATGCAAAAGAGCTTATACTAGCAGGTATTCAGACTTTTCAAGGCACTAATCTTACTGGAGGAGAAAATAAATTAAGGTTTATTACTGAATTTGATAATAAAGCTAGTGGCAGAGAACTCTTATTTATAAAACCAGCAACTTCGTTTTCGCTTTTTGATGAGTCTGGAAACTCAATGGCATCTAACACCCGAAGTGATACACTTAATTTAAACGATGTTTTAGTACCGACCGTGGATACAGTCAATATTTGGCAAGGTGATTACGTTGGTATCAATGAATATACAAATATTGGGTTGGTATTTTCTGAGCCAATAAATAGTATTGATTTTGAAATATCTAGCCGACGTGATTCATCATTTTCATATGAGACCGAATTTACGTCAGATTCCTTAAGAATAATTTTAAGTCCTCCACTTTTAAGTTTAGACACGATTGATTTGATAATTACCAGTATGATAGATACAGTTGGATTATCTACTGTTGAATTGAGTTATAGGTTTCTAACCCCTGCCTTAGGGGACTATGATACCCCTCCAAATGATACTATAAACTTGGATGATTTGACACAGTTTGTTTTGGCATGGAATTCTGATGATTTCACAAAAGAATTAGGACCAGTTTCCGGGATTTTTCCGCATTTCAAATTGTATCCAGATCGAAAATTTGGGCTTGATGATGGGATGGTGTTTACTCAGATGTGGAGATGGTCCTTGCAACGGCATGGAATTCAGGAGATTGCTCAAAAAATTATTGGAGAACAGCCTAGTTTCAAAATTAACAAAAACTCCATTCTAATTTCACCACCAAAAAATTCTTTATCAGGCCAAGTTATAGTGGATCATAATCAGGGTAGTGGGAATATCAATATTTCTAATATCTCAAATCAAGAAAATGGTTTTGCTCTGTCCAGTAGCGATATAATGCCTAGGAAACTGCTTTATGAGTATAGCCATTTGTCAAAGAACTCAGCTCCAATAAAAATAAATTTTCCAGGGGGTTTAAAAAAAGACTCAACTATTTCAGTTAAATTCAGTTTTTTAGATAGTCAAAACAGGCTCATAGGTCAAGGAGATACGATATTTATATTTGAAATGATTCCTAATTCTTTTTTTCTACACAAAAATTATCCAAACCCATTTAATGCTAAAACGACCATCCGTTATGAAATTCCAATTAACTCTGATTTAAAGATTGATGTTTATGACATTACAGGTAGATTCATAAAAAATTTAGTAAATAAATACCACAGCCCAGGGAAATACAAGGTAGACTGGAACGGTGAAAATATGTTTAATAAAGAAATAGGTTCAGGAATTTACTTTTATAAGATCCAATCTGGTGCTTACACTCGTTCAGTTAAAATGATTCTTCTTAAATAACTTTATCATTTATTGCTATGTTTTCATTCTTAGAATTACATTTGATGTAAAATGAAAAAGCAGATTACAATAAAGGATTTAAAAAATATATATAATCCAAAGGAAATTATATCCTTAATTGATGAAACATTTGAGCAAAACAGAAATAAAATCTTTACAATAATTAATAATCCAAATAGTCCAGTATTAAACTATCATCAACCCCACCAAATCTCTCTTCTTGATAAAAACTCTGCGCAAAATAATTCAATTAGTCATGAATTAGCTGACTCTATGAAGGATGCTATCTATTTCATGACTTTAGATAAAAAAGACAGAACAAACGTTGCCAAAAGGATGCGTGATTACGAATATGGTTATGCGAAAGCAGTATTTTCAAGGATTAACCATTTCTTAGCGGATAGCGATATTCTTTTTTTACCAAGTTGGTCAAGTTCAAAAAATAAATTGAGTAATCATAAATTAATTTCTGGTATTTATGAGTTTTTAGAGGCATTTCAATCAATAATAAAAATAGAGATAGAATATTGGGAGAGCATATCAAGAGTTGGGTATTTAACAGGTTTCCAAATTTCAATGGGCGGATTTTTTATGATCCTAAAAAATATTAGAATGCCCCAAAAAGATCAAATTTCTTTGGTTCAATCAATATTTGATGGTTTTAATGTTGATTGGAATGAGAGAGAAAGAGAAAATATAAGAAACTCATTACAGAAACCAGCTATTATTAATTATGAAAAGCAACAGACTGAGCTTAGGAAATTAGTTAGCCAATCATTTTTTGAAGTATCAAGTCCTGAAATCATTATTATGCTAGAACAATTATCTTTTTCATACAAAAAATATTTAAGGAGGTTTTAGTAATTTAGGCCAATTTTTTTAAGTTGATGTAAATAACCCTCAAATTTATAAAATGAAGAATAAACATTTTTTGCTTGATCCAAAGATTGTTTTTATGAACCATGGCTCTTTTGGAGCCTGCCCAAAACCTATTTTTAATGACTATCAAAAATGGCAGAGGAGATTGGAAAAACAACCAGTCTTATTTTCAACAGAAACCATTTATGATTTGTTTAGAAAGTCTAGAATTTCGCTTGGGGAATTTGTAGGTTGTCATGAGAAAGATATTATCCTTTTTCAAAATCCAACTGTTGCAGTTAGTAATATAATATATAGTTTAAAACTCCAACCTGATGACCAAGTTTTAATGTCCAATCATGAGTACGGTGCTTTGGTTAGAGCTTGGTCTATGTGGGCTCGATCATCAAATGTTAATATTATCCAGAAAGATATAAAGCTACCATTAAGTTCTGAACAAGAATTTGTTGAAAATATATGGTCAGGAGTTACGCCGAAAACTAAGGTGATTTTTCTTTCCCATATAACATCTGCAACTGCACTGGAGTTTCCAGTAAAAGAGATTTGTAAGTTAGCAAAAGCTTCGGGTATTATTACAATAATTGATGGAGCTCATGTTCCCGGTCAAATTAATTTAAACATAAAAAATTTAGGATGTGATTTTTATTCTGGAGCTTGCCATAAATGGTTGTGTGCTCCAAAAGGGACATCTTTTCTTTATGTGAGAGATAAACATCAGTCATGGATGCAGCCACTAATTTATAGTTGGGGTAAAGATGGAGATGATCCTGGGCCATCAGAATTTTTGCAAAATTTTCAATGGCAAGGTACTAGGGATATGGCATCATTTTGCACATTGCCAAGAGTTATTGATTATTATCACAAAAATATAAAAGATAATAGGAGAAAATGCAGAAAGTTAATTCAATTGGTAGCAAGTCAATTATCGGGTATATTAGGCACTGCTCCCATTTATGCATCAAAAAAATGGATAAATCAAATGGTGAGCCATAGGTTGCCGAAAACAGCCCCAGCTGATTTAAAGACGAATCTATTGAAGAAATTTAATATTGAAGTTCCTATATTCCATTGGAATGGAGAACGCTATATAAGGGTGTCTTGTAACATATATAATAATAAGACTCAAGTGGACTACTTTCTTAAAACACTCAAAACTTTAATTTAAATTCATTATATAACTTTTGACATATGAAAAAGTTGCTAATTATATTTTTTATTTTTTTATTAGGTTCAGTAACATTTGGACAAAAAGTTTTGTTGTATACAGAGAATGATGATGTGTTTGCCTCGAGCAATCCATTTACAATAGAAGATGAGAGTGTAGTTTTTTGGCAAGAAGAATTGATAATTATGACTATTCCTATAGTCTCGCTAAATGAAATTAGATATGCAGAGAAATCCTATAAACCAGCAGGTATACCTTGTGTTATGTTTGGGAAATTCATCTCGGCAACAGTCGTTGGCGCTTCGGTTGCAGGCCAACCTGATTATGCAGTACCAGGAATTACCATGGGGGTATTATTTTATATGACTGGGAAACTGTTAAATAATGTTGGGGCAAAATTTGGTCGGGATGTCATTTACTACGATATTAAAGATCTAGATATAGCTGATAGAAAAATGATTTTATCTACCATAAGTATGGACCTTGATAAGCGAAAAAAACAAAATTATAGAAGCGAGTTTCATTATGGCCCGGAAGGTAAAAAACGAAATCTTTTAGGTTTTAATTGGGATGGAAAGAAACCATGGAAAAACAAAAAGAAAATAAAGAAAAAGATATTACGATTTTCCTTTTTTTGATATGTTTCCAAATATAATACAATATATAATTACAGCATTAAAGTATGAGTCTGAACCAATAATTAAACATTTTAGTCTTTCTAAAGATCCAAATTTTAATTTCCCGGTATTTACATCAGACTCTATTCGGCTTGTAATTGTTGGGGTTGGAAAAAGAAATCTAGAACATAGAATAATGAAGACCTATTTATCAAAAAAAAAATATAAAGAAGAAGCTCAATTTATTAATATAGGAATCGCAGGTGGAAACCAAAATATGACTACAATTGGTGAGGAATATCTTGTTAAAGATATATTTGATGAAAAATCTAAAATTTTTTTTAATTGCGACCCTTTAATCGGCTATCCTTTTAAAAGGAGGAGCTTAGTCACGGTTGAGAAGCCTGTAAAGGACCCGAAAAATGGCTATAAAGAATTAGTAGATATGGAAGCGTCGGCAATTTTTAGTACCTGTAATAAATTATCTTCGGAATGCAGAATTGCAATAATTAAAATTGTCTCTGATCATATGAACCTTAAAAAAAATCGTTTAGACTGCAAGTTCGTTTCTTCGCTCATTGAAAATAAAATTGAAACGATAAACTCATTTTTGGAGTTTTTAAGAAAAGATCTTCACAAAAGTAATGACTTTTAAAATTATTGTTTTCTTAATAGTTGTTACGTTTATCCTAGGTAGCTTAGTGTTAGCCCTTTTTTACCGAATTCACGAAGATAAAAAAGACAAAGAAGACAATTCATCTAAATGATAATAAGACTATAAAATTTTCATATAAAGTCATGCTTTCAAATTTTAAATATAAAAACTTAACGGATTATGTTATATTTTGTTTTGTTTTAAATTTTTTGGTTGGTTCTGATATAGATAAATCAACATTGAAAAATAAATCAATAAATTTTACAACTATAGAATTTGAAGTAATTTCAAAAGAGGGATCAAGAAACCATCTTATCTGGTTACATGGTGATGAGAATACAGCTAAGTTATCTATTAATAATCATCTTCAAAAATATGGTGGTACAGCATACTTTATTAAGAACGAGAGTAGGGAAGTTGATTATAAAGATACTCGGATAGATCCAAATAGAATCTTTTCAAGACTAGGTTCTTTCCATGCATTAAAAAAATTTAAACCAGAGTGGTCACCTGGGACCCTTAAAAGTGCTTTAGATGAATTGGATAGCGAACGCAAAAATTTTCTCAAGACTATTTTTCCAGATTCCAATGGAGTTCTGATTGCAGTTCATAATAACTTTCGAGGATATAGTGTAAAATCAGAGATAGAAAACAGCACAAAAGTTTCTTTAAGCCAAAAGGAGAATCCACGAGACTTTATTCTTTGTACCGACCTTAGTGATTTTAAGAAGTTATCAGTTGGAAGGTATAATGTAGTTTTGCAAAATAAACCTCCTGAAAAAGATAATGGTAGTCTGTCCTGGGCTGCATTGAAAAATGGCGTCAGATATGTAAACGTTGAGACAAGACTGGGTTGGCTATCAAAGCAAAAAAAAATGCTTGAGTTTGTTGAAGAAAGTTTAGAGTAGAAATTAAAAGTATGTTACAAAAGCTCTTTAAATGGCTTCCATTGATCCTCTTAATATTTCTCTTTATAATTGATCGTCACAATCCATTACATGTGGCACTTTATATAACAATACTTTTGACTTACTCAGGGATCTTGGTATTAAAAATATTGTACGCAAAGGAGTTATGGCATAAAGAATTTGATCATAAGATTTATGATGATAATGGAAAATTAGAAAAGTTATCTGATGTGAAAGAAAAAATGTTCTCCAGTGAATCGAATCAAAAGAACTAATAACTAATTGGAGTAAAGATATGTTTAATATAGATTTTAAAAGTTTCCTTATTGGAGTGCTTTGCACTGCTCTTTTTTTTATGATAAGCGGTTTTCAAAAAGATGCAAATCTTGGCGATATTGTTGTTAATTCAGTTACAATACTTGATGATGGACATGGTGGCTTCATAACTGCTTATAATGAGGACCAAAAAAGAACTCTTTACCTTGGAACAGGAAAAGAAAAGAATGGTTATGTTCAAACCTACAACCGATATGAGCAGCCCACATCTTATATTGGCTCTAACAGAGATATGGACGGCGTTTTAGTTTTAAATGACCGTTACGGGGCCATGGGTTATACCCAGTCAGGAAAAAATTGAAGCTTAGTTTACTTATTATAATAATTCTTTTGTTTGCATTCTTAAAGACAAGAGAGAGATTTCGAGATTATAGAGAATAATGATTCCCATTAAAAAAAATAAAATATTTGATTAATGTTTTTTTCAAAAATAATTAATATTTAGTTAAAGTTTTGATAAGATATAAATGAAGATAGCGTTTCTTACTGCTGGAGGCATTGCACCATGTTTGTCCGCATCTATTGGTGCATTAATAGAATTATATAATAGAGAAGAGCCTAGTGCTGATTTAATTGGTTATCTTAACGGTTACAGAGGGTTATTGCTTGGTAAATCGATTCAATTCCCGGTTGAGGTAAAATCAAATTATGAAATATTATTTGACTTTGGTGGAAGTCCAATTGGGAATAGTAGGGTAAAGCTAACAAATACCAAAGATTGTGAAGATCGAGGTTACGTTGGTGTAGGAGAAGATCCTTTAAAAGTTGCAGCTGAACAATTAACAAAAGACAAAATAAATATACTACACACAATTGGAGGTGATGACACAAATACTATGGCCGCGCAACTTTCTTATTACTTGAAAGAAAATGGCTATAATTTGACTGTTGTTGGTTTACCAAAAACTGTTGATAATGATGTATTCCCAATAAAACAGACATTAGGTGCTTGGACTGCGGCTGAACAGGGTGCTGTTTTTTTTGAGAATATTGCAAATGAAAATACAACTAGCACAAGACAGTTAATTATCCATGAAGTTATGGGAAGAAATTGTGGCTGGCTCACTGCTAAAACTGCTTTTGATTATTTTAGCAGAATGGAAAAACGGTCTTTTTTACCTGAGTTGTTAATAGATAGTAAAAGATGGAGTATAGATGCGATTTATATTCCTGAGTCAGACTTTGATTTTTCTGAAGAATCTGACCGTTTAAGAAAAGTTATGGATGAAAAAGATGGTGTCAATATTTTTCTTAGTGAAGGAGCTGGATTAGAAACAATAATTCGTGAGATGGAAAACAAAGGTGAGACTATACCAAGAGATGCGTTTGGACACGTGAGATTAGATGAGATTAATCCTGGAAAATGGTTTGCAAGCCAATTTTCAAAGTCTCTAGATGCAGAAAAAACTCTTGTACAAAAAAGCGGTTATTTTGCAAGATCTGCAAAAGCTAATAGTAGGGATTTGGATCTAATAAAAAAATCAGCATCTTTGGCTGTTGCTGAGGCCCTAGAAGGTAATAGTGGGGTAGCTGGATTAGACGAGGATGGGAATAACAAATTAAGATTAATTGAATTTGAGAGAATTAAGGGTGGAAAACCATTTGATACAACGGCCGAGTGGTATCAAAACATGTTAAACAAAATAAAATCAAAATAATTAAGGAGGCTTAGAATGTCATATTCTTTAAAACCTGGTGTTGTGACTGGAGAAGATTATTTAACTCTTCTAAAAGCAGCAAAAGAGGGCGGTTACGCATTGCCCGCAGTTAATGCTGTTGGTACTAATTCAATCAATGCTGTGATGGAAGCGGCCGCAAAAAACAATGCTGATGTTATAGTACAGTTTTCAAATAGTGCAGGACAATTTTACGCTGGTAAAAGTCTTTCAGATGCATTTGAGGCAAAGGTGATTGGATCGGTATCAGCTGCTCAACATGTTCATCTTCTTGCTGAAAAATATGGTGTTTGTGTTGTTCTTCATACTGACCACGCTAATAAACCATTGATACCATGGGTAGAAGCTCTTGTAGCGCATAGTGAATCGCATTATGAAAATACCGGATCTCCATTATTCTCATCACACATGTTGGATCTTTCAGCAGAAGAGATAGACTTTAATTTGTCTGAATGTAAAAGATTGCTTGAGAGAATGGCTCCTATTGGTATGAGTTTAGAGATAGAATTAGGCGTTACAGGTGGTGAAGAAGATGGCGTTGGCTCTGATGATGATATTGGTGCTGACAATCCGTTGCTTTATACACAGCCTGAGGATTGCCTGCAGGCCTGGGAACTGCTATCACCAATTGGTCATTTTAGTTTGGCAGCTTCATTTGGAAATGTTCACGGGGTCTATAAACCTGGAAACGTAAAGTTACGTCCAGAAATTTTGAAGAGCTCTCAGGAATTAGTAGAAAACAAATGTGCAACAGATCCTAAACCATTAGATCTTGTTTTCCATGGAGGATCTGGATCCGATAAATCAAAAATATCTGAGGCACTAACCTATGGTGTCTTTAAAATGAATATTGATACAGATACACAATTTGCTTTTGCAAAGGCAGTGGGGGATTATGTTAATGAGTTTCCTAGAGCCTTTAAATACCAAATTGATCCAGATGATGATACGCCTTATAAAAAGCAATACGATCCAAGGAAATTTTTAAGATCAGCAGAAGAGTCCATGGTAACAAGACTTGATGAGGCCTTTCATGATCTAGGGTCCGTAGGTAAATCTATAGCTAAAAAGTGAATCTAAATTTACCTGGTTAGTTTATTTAGATTATAGTTGGAACCAGTAGTTTAGTTTGATGAATAAGGAGTTTGAATTATTTGTACTCCATTCTTGTTCTTGAGAAGAAAAGTATCTTCTTTTATTTAAATTAAAGACAACAAAAGCAGTACTGCCTGGTTTGTACTCCCAGCGTAAGACAAATGTTCCTACATTATTATCTAATTTAAAATCAGGGTTTTCGGAATATAGAAATGGTTCCAGGTCCCTGGTTTTTTCTCTCATGAGTCTATTAAACAACATATAGTCCATATCCACCGTAAATGGTTGCATGAACGCTTCAAATGTTA
>CENX01024881.1_pt1 | contig 10674 bp, 11 predicted proteins | sample 361321 | NCBI WGS metagenome assembly CENX01 (sample SAMEA2619678, study PRJEB7988) | marine metagenome | isolation source: saline water (ENVO:00002010), including | reverse complement strand
CCATTCCTCCAATGGCGCCTCAAAATTTCGACAATAGACGCAGCCATAAGAGAAGAATTCAATAACTTCAATCTGGTCTGGGTTGGTCGTTGTATTCGCCCCACTGACGAGTTCGAAATCTTCTCCCTCGATTGGCACTGAATTCTGCCCGCCCCCCAAGGAGAAGAATATGCCTGTGCCAACTAGCGCGAGGCCGGCGATTGCGATGAATCCTAAGATACCATTCCTGGCCCTATTCAGTTTTTTATCTGCCCGTGTTTGTCTCTTGGCCATGGTGAATTACTATCCTAAAAAAGTTGTGGGTAACTACTTATTTCATTGTTGATTATTTGCGATGATAGGTTAACAAAGAGTCAGAACGGAAGACCATTGGAAAACGAAAGTTATCAGTTATTTAAGACCGATATTTGTGGTTTTTGTGCGCGAGTGCAAAAGTTTATGGGACAGCGGTCTATAAACATCGAGCTAAGGGACATCATGCGTGACAACCTTGCGCACCAAGAGCTTCTCGAAGGTGGGGGCAAGGCAGTCGTTCCATGCCTCAGAATCACGAGTGGCGATAGGGTCGACTGGCTCTACGAGTCAATGGATATCATTCGATATCTGGACGAGCGTTTCTCTACCTAGAGAGATTGAATCCAGAAAAAATAACGAGGGAATAAGGAATGAAATTAGGGATTTTGTCGGGTTACTCAGGTAGAAAGTTTAATATTTCCATGGATTCGATCCGGTTTGCTGAAGATCTTGGTTATGAGTCGATCTGGACAGCGGAGGCTTATGGATCGGATGCTGTAACCCCTGCGGCATGGATACTCGCGCAAACACAGAAGATAAAAGTGGGGACCGCGATTATGCAGATGCCGGCTCGCTCGCCTGCGATGGCAGCGATGACTGCGATGAGCTTAGCTGAACTCTCTGGAGGACGGTTCATTTGTGGTGTTGGAGCATCAGGGCCACAAGTAGTCGAGGGCTGGCATGGTGTACCCTACGGTAAGCCTGTTAGTCGGCTTAAGGAATATGTTCAGATAATGAAGCGGATTTTCGCGAGAGAGGCGCCGTTATCTTTCGAGGGGAAAATGTACTCTCTCCCTTATACCGGTGAAGGAGCAACTGGTTTGGGCAAACCACTGAAAAGTATCCTGCATTGTGAAGAGGATATTCCAATATACGCGGCGACGATCACGCATAACGGTGTCTCTGCATCGGCAGAGGTAGCTGACGGGTTTTTCCCCGTTTGGATGGACCCAGAGCAGTATTCAGTTTTTGAAAAGCCCATTGAGGAGGGCTTCGCGCGAGCGAACTCAAATCTAGAGGACGAAACGGCTGAGAAAAATCTCAGATCTTTCGACATCGCGCCCTTTGTTACGGTGTCAATGGGAGACGACTTAGAGCAATGTCGCATGCCTGTTAGGGGCATGATGGCTTTGTATATCGGTGGGATGGGTGCGAGAGATAAAAATTTCTACAACGATTACTGCAAACGGCTAGGTTTCGAGGATGCGGCGGTAAAGATTCAAGATCTTTATCTGGAAGGTCGAAAAGACGAGGCTATGGCTGCCGTTCCAGAAGATTTGATAGACGCTTGTGCATTAGTAGGGCCGGCAGATCGCATCAGAGAACAGCTACAGAGGTGGAAACAGGCAGGCTCGAAAGGGCACGTGTCCAATATGTTACTAGGTAGTCAGGATCCTGAAGCGTTGAAGGTTGTCGCAGAGGAGATGCTCTAGGGCATGATAGGCACTTAAGCTTTAGAGGAGATAAATTCTTCCGCCAGCGCCCAACCTCTTTCAGATCGAAGACGAGCAACATCGGCGTATTCCAGAGCCGTTTGAGAGCTAGCGTTGCCATCGAGTCCGCGCTTGTAGACACCTTGTATAATGCCAGCCGACCGAAACATATTGTAGATCACGTAAAAAGGCCAATCCTCGATCTCCTGTCGGCCAGAGTGTTTGCAATACTCTGCTACAAGCTGCTCTTCGGTTGGGATGCCCAAGGACGCGTAGTCGATACCTGCGATTCCAACGTCGCTGTCGGGATCGCCATAGTAGTCTTGGCATAGATATCCTAGATCAGCCAGTCCATCCCCCAAGGTTGATAGTTCCCAGTCCAGGACGCCAACGATTTTTGGTTCGGTAGGGTGAATCAGCACATTGCCGAGTCGGTAATCGCCGTGAACAACAACACTTTGTGTGTTACTAGGGATATTTTTTGGAAGCCACTCCATAAGACTGGTCATTGCGGGTAAATCGTCAGTTTGCGAAGCGAGGTACTGTTTCGTCCAGCGGCCAATTTGTCTTTCGTAGTAGTTTCCGGGTCGGCCGAATTCGGATAATCCGACATCGTTGGGATCGGTCGAGTGTAAAGCTGCTAGAACTCTAGCCAGGTCTAGATAGATGGCTGTTCTTTCTTCTTTTGAAAACGTTGGGAGTCTCGTTTCCGTAAACAGGCGACCCTCTATCATTTCCATGATATAGAACTTCGTGCCAATGACAGAACCATCCTCACATAGGCAATACATTTTTGGCACCGGAACTGGTGTGTCCCACAGTGCGTCCATCACTTTATATTCTCTGTCTACTTGGTGTGCAGAAGGAAGTAGTTCGCCTGGCGGTTGCTTTCGCATCACATATGTTTTGGATGGCGTAATTAGTTGAAAGGTCGGGTTTGATTGACCCCCTTCAAATTGTTTGACCGTCAACGGACCTGAAAAGTCAGTAACATACTCCTGCAGATAAGCCCCCAGTGCAGCCTCATCAAATGCATGTGCTTCTCTTACCTCGGTGATTTCGACATCGCTCATACTAATTCGACTCCGACTATTTGTCGTTAATAGTCCATAATACGGGTTGATCTATCTAAGGGCAAAATGCGACTCTACCAAATATACTTGCTGGTTATTTTACGGTAGGTTGAAATTATCTGGGGAGGAACGATGGTACACACAAAAAGAATTGCGGTGACGCTGCCCGCAGGTCCACGCGTCGAGGACACGATAAATCGTATCAGGTGGGCTGAAGAAAATGGAATTCCGGATGCTTGGTTCAGTGACTCCGGAGCACCTGATACGTTAACTCAGGTGGCTGCAGTAGCGCATACAACGCACGATATCCGAATTGGCACCGCTGTTACGCCTGTTTATACAAGGTCGCCCTCCGTGTTAGCTGCATCGGCAAATGTTATTGGACAACTTTTACCCGGCAGGTTCATCATGGGTTTGGGTTCTTCCAGTCAAACTATTATGACCCAGTTCAACGGCATACCATTGGATAAGCCAGTCACTAGAGTTAAGGAGACTGCTCAGCTGGTGAAAGAGATGCTTATTGGCGCGAAAACAGATTTCGATGGAGATACCCTTTTTAGTAAAGGATATCGTCAAGCACCACTCGAGAATCCCCCTCCAGTTTACCTTGCCGCACTGAGACCGAAGATGATCGAGATGGCCGCCGAAGTGGGTGACGGTGTCATCTTTAATCTTTGGCCGAAGAAGGCGCTCCCGAAAATGATGGAGCATGTTGCGATCGGTGCTAAGAGCGCCGGCAAAGATCCTCAAGATCTGGAGATCGTTAATCGAGCGATGGTACTTTGTACCGATGATAAGGAGTACGGCCGGAATGTTTTTCGAGCCGCATTCGGCCCTTATTACGGGACGCCTGTCTACAATAATTTTCTGGCCTGGGCAGGATATGAAGCGGAAGCGGCGGGAATCGCTGAGGGTTGGGCTGCGAAAGATCGTGATAAGACGGCGGGCTCTATGAGCGACGAAATGATTGATGAGATAGCAATAATCGGCAATGAGGACGAGGTTCGAGCGCGAATCCAAGAAGATGCTGATGGCGGAGTCGATACTCATATTATTGCACCTATGGCTGGAAAGGCTGAAGACGTCGATAGGACTTTCAACGCGTTCATTGGCTCGTCTTTTCAGTTCTCAGCTTAGAGTTCTCACTGGAGATAGATTCTGGAGAGACTTTTTATAGTTCGCCACGGACAAACGGTCTGGAATGTCGAGCGGCGTATGCAAGGGAGGTTGGACTCACCTCTCACGGAGGAAGGGCGTGCCCAGGCGGACAAGCATGGACAAGTTTTGAATTCCATCGGTGAAATTTCAGGTATTTGGTCGTCGAGTGCAGGTCGAGCAAGAGAAACCGCTGGGCTGATCAACGAACACCTAAAGCAGGAAGTCGTCTATTCTAACGAGCTCGTTGAGAGAGATTGTGGTTCTTGGTCAGGTAAAACGGTTGATGAAATCAAGAATGAGGATCCAGAGGGATATGCGGCTCTGAAAAATGATCCCTATGGTTATCGCCCTGGCGGAGGAGAAAACATACCCGATCTTGTGGCACGAATATCCCCTCGGCTTCTTGCTTTAAGTGAGGAGAGATGTCCCATCATAGTGAGTCATGGTGTCGTGACGAAAGCGATCCTAGATTTCTATCTGGATTTATCCGAAGCGAATCTGATGAGAATTATTCATCCTAATAACTTATTCTTTTGCCTTGGATTTCGTAATAATGAAGTGAGCGTGAGTCATTACATGCTGGAAGATGGAAAGTTGGGCATCGCTCACGAGGGTCTTTATGTAATGCGAGACAAGGAAAGTGGTCCGATTCACTCGGAGTGAAAAAACTGGGGAGAATGTGATGCGAGTTGATGGAGGAGTTGGTTTAGATCTTAATACGGTGGGTCAACAGGCCGCAGATTTGGAAGAAATGGGGTATTCGGGGGTAATGACAGCTGAAACCTCTCACGATCCATTCTTTCCGCTATTGGTGGCTGCTCAACACACCGAAAAAATACAACTGATGACTTCTATTGCTGTCGCTTTTGCGAGGTCTCCGATGACGCTTGCCAACGTAGGCCACGATCTTAATGCTTTTTCGAAGGGAAGGTTTGTGCTTGGTCTAGGGTCACAAATAAAACCTCATATCACCAAACGTTTCAGCATGCCCTGGTCAAGCCCAGCGGCCAGAATGAAAGAATATATCATGGCGATGAGGGCTATATGGGATTGCTGGCATGACGATAAAGCGTTGGAATTTGCAGGGGAGTTTTATACCCACACGTTGATGACGCCATTTTTCACGCCCACGAACAATGAATATGGTGCGCCGAAAGTTTTTCTAGCGGCGGTCGGTCCAAAAATGACAGAAGTTGCTGGAGAGGTCGCAGATGGAATTATTGTGCATGCTTTCACGACCGAGAAGTATTTGCGGGAGACCACACTGCCGGCTCTCGAGCGGGGTTTTGCAAAAGCCGGCAAAACGCGGACTGATTTTGAGATAAGTTATCCCTTATTTGTTGTTACTGGTAAGACCGAAGAAGAGATGCTGAAAGCAGAGCAAGCAACCAGACAACAAATAGCCTTTTATGGATCGACCCCAGCGTATAAGCCCGTGTTGGACAGTATTGATGCCGGTGAGCTTCAGGGTGAATTGAACTTGATGTCCAAGCAGGGGCGTTGGAAAGAAATGGGAGAGTTAATCACTCCCGAAATCCTGACTCATTTTGCAGTTTCTGGTGAACCAGAAAAGATACCTGGAGAGATTAAATCAAGATATGGAGACATCATCGATAGAACTTCTGCAGCGTATGAAGGTATTTCAAAGGTCGATAGAGCCAGTTTGGTTCGAGAGCTGTCGGCTTAAATTTAAAACCGGCTGACTAGGGGGTAAGTCCAGTGAAAGTTGACGCAGGTATCGGAACGAAGTTAAGAGATATTCCAGAGCAAGCCAAACAACTAGAGCAGAAGGGCTATGATGGTTTGCGAACTGCAGAGATGAATCACGACCCATTCTTCCCCTTGTTGTTAGCCGCCGAGCACACTCAGACTATAGAGATAGCGACCTCGATAGCGGTGGCTTTTGCTCGAAGCCCAATGAACCTGGCTAATATTGGCCATGATTTGAACGCCTATTCTAAGGGACGTTTTACGCTTGGTCTGGGCTCGCAGATAAAGCCGCACATCACAAAACGCTTCAGCATGCAGTGGGGTTCCCCAGCCTCTCAAATGCGCGAGCTAATTCTCGCTATGAGAGCAATATGGGCTAATTGGTATGAAAAGGAGCCGCTAGAATTTGTGGGTGAATATTACAAACATACTCTTATGACTCCAGCCTTCACTCCGGAGGATATCGAATTTGGGGCTCCCAAGGTCGTTCTTGCGGCGGTCGGGCCTAAAATGACCGAGGTTGCCGGTGAAGTGGCGGACGGCATGATTATTCATCCCTTCAGCACATTAAACTTTATCAATTCGGTAACTTTACCCGCGATAGAAAGAGGGCTTGAGAAATCTGGAAGAAGTCGGGACTCTTTTGAATTGTCATATTCATGTTTTGTTGTAAGCGGAAATACAGAGGAAGAATTCGAAAAAAGTAAGAAAGCTGCGCAGGAACGAATTGCGTTCTATGGCTCCACACCAGCTTACAAGGGAGTATTGGAGTCGATTGGTATGGAAGACCTTCAGCCGAGGTTGAATGAGATGTCAAAACAGGGTCGCTGGAAAGAGATGGGTACGCTCATAACAGACGAAATCCTCTCTGAATTTGGCGTCATTGGAGAGCCGAAAGACATCGCGGGCAAGATTTTAAGTAAATATTCAGGATTCATCGACAGAACTTCCGGCGCCTTCCCTGTAGAGGATGAAAGTCAAAGGCAAGCAATCATTCGGACGCTCAAAGAAGCATAGCTTCAAGGCACTCAAGGTTTTTTTCGGTCTCTTTGGCGCCCGGCGATAGCATCCACAGGCCTCCATTATTTTTTCATTATTTGCTTGATTTCCTCGCGTTGGTTCTTAGTATTAAGAAGACAAAGAGGCGATTTCTGCCATTTGGGGTTCTTTGAACCGGAGCCAATGGTTGGGGATTGATAGTCGAATTCTCAGGAGAGGAGGAATCGATGGATTTGTGGTATGAGAAATTTGTTGGTTGGACGGAAAACCCAAGGTCGTGGTTTGGGCCGAAGAGTTTCTGCGCGCTTTCTTTGACCTTTCTTATTTTACTGTCCGGTTTGTTTATCAGTACCTCCCACAAAACAGATCCGGAGCTCGCCACACTCAATATTCCAATTTCGGTTAGCAGGCCGTCGTTTGAGGAGGAAGTGCTCCCCTTGGCCAACCAAATCAGCTCGGCATTCGGGATTGATCAAGAAAAAGCGATAGAGTTTGGAGGCTGGATATTGGAAGCATCAGATCGTCAAGATCTATCTACAGAACTACTTGCGAGCCTTATATTTACAGAAAGCTCGTTCAGAAAATACGCAAGTTCATCGGTTGGCGCAATTGGTCCAGCTCAGGTCCGGCCGGATTTGTGGGGCGATTTTTGTGGAGGCGTTGACCTTTATGACCCAGAACAGAATATTTACTGTGGCGCCCAGGTGTTGAGACACTTTTATGAGCGTTGTGACGATGATTTTGATTGTGCACTGTCGGCCTATAATGTCGGGTTAAATGGAACTAATAAATTCGCTGCAAATCGATATCTCAGAAAGGTTGATCTTCATATCAGACAGTTGACAAGCGTAAGCTTTGGAGGCCACTAGCCCCCGCGTTCGACGCGGTCTGGAGTAGAAAGTTATGGTCCAGTTTGGCTTAACCATTTTTGCCACCGATTATTCGGTTCCCCTAGACATACTGGCAGGGACGGCAGAAAAACTAGGTTTCGAATCTCTATTTGTTCCCGAACATACTCATATACCCGCGAGTCGTGTATCACCTTGGCCTGGCGGTGCCGATTTGCCTCAGGATTATTGGCACACTTTGGATCCTTTCGTATCGTTGACTTTAGCGGTAGCTGCGACCAAATCATTGAAAATTGGGACTGGCATTTCGTTAATAACAGAGCGCGATCCTATCCTGATGGCTAAACAGGTCGCAACGCTAGACTTTGTCTCGGGTGGTCGCTTAATCCTTGGCGTTGGGGCGGGGTGGAATCAGGAAGAGATGGAAAATCATGGCGTGGCATTCTCGACGCGTTGGAAAGTCCTGCGAGAGAGAATATTGGCAATGAGAGAAATTTGGACTCAGGAAGAAGCTGAGTACCATGGCGAGTTCGTGAACTTTGATAAAATTTGGGCTTTTCCTAAACCTTTCCAAACTGGCGGACCAAAGATTTTGATCGGAGCCTCCTCGAAATATGTTTTTCAACGAATTGCAGATTATGGCGATGGTTGGATGCCGATATTTCAGGACGCTAAAAGACGATCAGCCTCTGGTGGAACCGACTACTCCCAGGGTATCGAGGATACAAAAGCCGCTTGGAGGCTTTCAGAGAGAGAGGGTGAGCCAGATTTTTCCATTTTTGGGGTGGCTCATGAAAGGAAAGCGGTAGAAGAGCTGATCTCCCTTGGCTTCAATCGAATTATCTTCGGTTTACCCTCGGCTAGTGCGGACATAGTTCTTCCTATGATTGAGAAATTGGCGAGAATCGCGCATGAGTTTTGATGGCCTTCCTGTCCTTGGACCGGGATAATGGACTGCAGAAAGGGCTGTGGTGCTTGCTGTATAGCCCCGTCGATATCCTCGCCCTTGCCTGGTTTGCCTTTTGGGAAGATGCCAGGTGAACGATGCCCGCATTTGAATGACCTGCTCCAATGCTCGCTAATAGACGATGAGAGAAGACCAGACGCGTGTCGCAGATTTTCAGCCGATGAAGATTGCTGCGGTTCTAATCGTTTTGAAGCTCTTCAAATACTTCGCAGACTGGAATCCGATTCTAGCCCTATGACAATAAAAGGGATTTCAAAGCGGACGCTACCTCGGTCTCCCCTTTAGTAAGCGAAGCGCGAATACCGAATTTTTTGGCGCCATCGATGTTTTCTTGAGTGTCGTCGAAGAACGCGATTTGGGAGGGCTGACAATTTAGTTGTTTACAGATCAATTCAAAACCCGCGGCGTCAGGTTTTCGCTCGCCAAGTTCGTGCGAGAGAAACAGCTCATCAAATTGTGAGATGACCTCTGGATATTTGCTCGTAAAATCTTTCGCGTGCGTGGCGTTTGTGTTGCTGAAAGCGCAGAGTCGATAATTTTTTTTGATGCCAGGGAAAAGTTCCAGAACTTTTGCGAAAGGTCTCGTCCAAAGCTTATTCCAGCCAATTCCCCAATCTTGAGAGCTCATAGATAACCCATAGCGCTTATTCAAAGTTCGGCAATAGTCTTCGAAGCTTAACTTACCCCTCTCGTGTTCCTTGTAGGCATCGTCCAGTACCCATTTTCGTGCGAAATACGCCTCAGCAAGACCACTTCGTGTTGACCATTCAACAAAAACTTGTCTAGGATCTATCCCTAAGACAACGTTACCGAGATCAAGAAGAACGACGTCACGCTCTTTTTTAGAATTAGTAACCGGCCGCACCGCTCTTTATTAGACCAACGTAACCAGAGGTTAGTTCGGTATATACTGACTCCCCTGGTTTCATTACGTAAACTGAATCGGCAATCTCATCTATGTTATAGGCTTCTTTTCTGAGATCGCCTTTGACCATCTTAAACGTACCGGTTACCTCTATATTAGGTTGGATTCTGACGAAAACCGGGACGGCGTACTTCGGCAGATTAGAATTAACAAAATCAGAGAAGGATTCGAGGTCCAATTCTTTAACGGTTTCATCCAAAGTTAAGGCAACCATTCCCGCCTTTCCGTCAGCTTTTGGAACCTCTACGCCATACACATTGCAGAACTGAATTTGATCGAAACCATTAATGATCTCGCCCACCTCATTGGTGGAAACGTTTTCGGATTTCCATCTAAACGTATCTCCGATGCGATCGACGAACTGGAAGTGGTCGTAGCCAAGATTGAAGCCAACGTCGATAGTCTTCATTAAATCTCCGGTATTGAACCAGGCGTCGCCATCTTCTAGTGCATTTCGGAGTATTTTACCCTCCGTTGCATCTGGATCCGTATAACCTTCGAATTTATAGTCTGGGGTGATTTTTCCTAAAAGCAGCCCGGGTTGTCCTTTTGGAGTTTCAATGCAGAAACCGTTCGCATCTTTGACGATCTCGTCATTTTCGACGTCGTAATCAACGATCGTCACCTCTGCTGAAGTCAAACCGACCGTACAATCTTTGTTCAGCATATTGGCAAACGAAACATTTCCCTCTGAGGCTCCGTATATCTCGCAGATGCGGTTTATGCCATATCGTTTCTTAAATTCCAGCCAGACGTCTGGTCTGAGTCCATTGCCCATCATGGTGTGAAGAGGATTCTCGGCGTCGCGATCGGTCTCATCAAGATTCATGAGGTAACGACAAAGTTCTCCGATGTAAATCATATGAGTACATCTATTTTCTCTGATGTCATTGAGAAAGGAGCTAGCCGAGAACTTTCTTCTGATGAACATGCTTGCGCCAGTTGTGAATGACGAACCGGCGCCCAATAACAATCCGGTCGCATGATAAAGCGGTAGGCAAAGATAAATGCGGTCCGACACCGTGCACGACAGGCCCGCGACGCCGGAGAGAGTTGCGGCAGTGAGATATCGGTTGTTTGACATCACCGCTGCTTTGGGGAGTCCCGTTGTCCCAGAGGTATAGATATAGAAAGCGGTCTCTCCGAGTGAGGAATTGACGCACTCAGCGTGATTGTCTTCAGAGCATTCCTCTGATTCGGTAGCGATGTCAGTAGCCCATTCTGGGCATGCTCCCTGGCTATTGTCAGGCATGAAGAATAGACGCTC
>CENX01088472.1_pt1 | contig 10686 bp, 5 predicted proteins | sample 361321 | NCBI WGS metagenome assembly CENX01 (sample SAMEA2619678, study PRJEB7988) | marine metagenome | isolation source: saline water (ENVO:00002010), including | reverse complement strand
GTAAATGTAAAAGTTTCCTTAAATATGATAATATTTTGTTGATAAATTATACGTTTCAAAGATCAGATACGTTCCTATATAGATAAAGAATCTTCTAATTTTATAGGAGTTATGATTAAAACAAAAAATTTTAGCGATGCTCCATTTTTAATTGCTCTCTTTTTTGTTGTTATTGGAAAAGCTCAGTTATACAATGACCCTGCTACATGGAATAGAAGCCATCTTATGCAAACAGCTTCTTACTATCCGGTGGCGCTACAGTCTTATTTATTTCATCGTAATACCAAATTGGATAGATCTAAGCTCGAGGCGTTAGACCTTAGTATTGTATTAAACACTTTGCGTCTTAATGATGTCGGTTCCGAAAAATTATTAGCAAAATTCCTTCTTGAATATCCTACAAGCAATTCCATTCAGTCTATCCCATATGATATAGCCAACTACTATTTTGATCAAGGAAAATATCGTTATGCCTTAAAGTGGTTTTCTAAAGTAAACGAATCTCAGGTACCTAAAAATGACTTGGATAGATACAATTTCAATAGAGGCTATACGTTGTTTTCAGCAAACCGGTATAAAGCAGCGCAACCTTTTTTAGAAAAAACAAAAACTGTCAAAGAATATCAATCCAATGCCCACTATTACTTGGGACATATCGCCTATCAGCAGGAAGATTTCATTACTGCTAGACGGCAATTTGAAGAAGTTTCTGAAAAAAAACAAAAGGAAGATCTTGCCTATTTTCAAGTAGACATGAATTTTAGATTGGGTCGTTTTGAAAAAGCTATTTCTTTAGGTAAAGACCTTTTGAAAATTAAAAGTGAAAAAAAGCTATTGTCTGAGATTTCCAAAATTATTGGCGAAAGCCATTTTAATTTAGCTCAGTATTCTGATGCGCTGCCTTTTCTTGAGCAATATGAGGGTAAAAATGGAAAATGGAAAAATATTGATTTCTATCAATTGGGTTTTGTCTATTACAAAATAGGTAAATATGAGCAAGCAATAAAACAATTTAATAAAATACTATCTAAGCCCACAGAACTTGCTCAAAGCTCTTATTATTATTTGGGAGACTCTTATTTAAAAGTCAACAAAAAAACGGCAGCACTAAATGCATTTAGAATTGCAGGTTCAATGAATTTTGATTCTACAATTGAAGAAGACGCCTCTCTTCAGTATGTAAAATTAAGTTATGAAATAGGTAATCCTTATGAAGATATTTCTACCGTTTTAATTCAGTTTTTAGAAATGTATCCCGAAAACGAATTTAAAAAATTACTTTCTGAATACCTATTAGACTCCTATACAATTAGGGGGAACTATGATGCTGCATTAGAAATTTTGGAGAATAATAAAGCATATAAAAATCCTGTTGCATTACAAAAAATTTCCTATCTACAAGCAGTCAAAACATATCAATTAGGAAATTATAACGGAGCAATACCTCATTTTGAAAGAGCAATTAAGGTCAATGAAAGATCTGATTTTGTTTCTGCTGCGTTGTATTGGCAAGGTCGTTCATTATATGAATTGAATCGATATGATGATGCACTTGACCTTTTTAAAAAATTCAAAAAAAGCAATTCCCACAAAAAAATAAAAGAAGCCTTTAGAGTCGATTATGATATGGCATATACTTATTTCAAATTAGGAGAATACGAATATGCTTTTCGTTTTTTTGAGTCCTTTTTAAAGCAAAAAGGGAAAGAGACCTCTAATTATAATTATGATATACAATTACGTATGGGAGATTGTCAATTTGCACTAAAGAAATATTGGCCTGCAATGGAATTTTATAACAATGCACTTGCCCTAAATCCAAAAAATGCGGTTTATGCCTCTTATCAAAAAGCAATTAGCTATGGATTCGTAGATCGAAATGTCCAAAAAATTGAAAGCTTGAATAATTTAGTGTCTCAATTTCCAAAGGCTTCTTTGACTGATGATGCTTGGTTTCAATTGGGTATTGCTTATACATCTGCCAAAGAATACGAAGCTGCTTTAAGTGCTTATAAAACATTAAACACCTATTTTCCTAGAAGTTTGTATGTACCAAAATCGATCTTAAATCAAGGATTAATACTTTATAATAGAGAACGTAATAGCGAGGCCCAAAAAATTTTACGTAAGCTGGTTGTAGAGTATCCAAAAAATGCCGTTTCTGTGCAAGCATTGAATACACTCAAAGAAATAGCAGCCGATTTAGGTCAGGTTGGAGATTTTAGTCAATGGCTACGAACAAATAAGATAATTACTCTTTCTGAGATTGAGTTAGAGTCTACAGCCTTTGCAGCTGCAGAAAAAAGATTTTTAGAAAACTCCAAAAAGCAAGCTCAAAGGTTGCTTGAGGAATATTTGAATAGCTTTCCTTCAGGGATCAATCAATTGACCGCTCAATTTTATTTAGCTGAAATATTTTATGAAAAAGAAAATTATGAGGGAGCCTCAATACTTTATGAAGAGCTGACCAAAAGCTCACCTAATGAATATCATGAAAAATCCTTGGTTCGTCTTATTCGAATTTCTCAAATTCAAAACCGTTTAAACACAAGTAAAGACTATTTGGAAGAACTACTTTCTGTTGCCACATTTGATGAAAACAAACAGTTTGCTCAATTAAATTTAATGCAGGTCTATTTCAGCCAAAATAATTTTAAAAACGCACTTGAAATTTCACAAAATGTTTTGGATAAGGAAAACTTAATAGAACGCTTAAGGTGGGACGCTCTCACCATTCGAGCGCGCTCAGCTAAAGCCATAAATGATACGTTGATTACTATCAAATCGTATGAAGCATTAGAATTGAGTCCAAAAGGAATAATAGCTGCTGAAGCACTTTATTTTAGGGCTTTAAGAGAACATGACAACAATAATCTTGAGAAATCCAACAATACCATAATTAAAATCGCCTCTATTCAAAAGGGAGGTATATGGAATGCTAGGGCACTTCTTTTGTTGGCAAAAAACTTTCATTTATTAAAAGATCCTTTTCAAGCAAACTATATTTTGGAAAATCTATTGAAGACATATCCTGAAGAAGAATCTGTTGTCGAAAAGGCCAATGAACTTTTAGAACTTGTTAAAGAAGAACTGACCAAAAACAACGCCTCTGTAAATTTCGATGAATAAAAAAATACGTATTGGATTATTGTTTTTTTGTCTTACTGTAGTGTTTTATGGACAGGAAGATGAAGGAGAAAATTTGGCCACTCAACAAGTGACAGTCATCAAATCTTATAATCCAAGTTTATCGGAAGCTTTTCAAATAAAAACCACTCCAGAAATTCCTGATTCAATTGCCACTGAAAAATTAAAAGTGTCCTATGATATTCTCTCTTTACCCGTGATTGAAACATTTGAGCCCAACAAAGCAAATCCTTTAGAGTTAATTAGAACAGCCCCTGAAAAACTATATAACACACTTTTCGGCATAGGTTATGGGTCGATGGGTCAACTTTATATTGATTTTTCTACTACTGTAGCTATTGACAGAGAACAACAATTTGGTTTGATGCTTTACAGAGATGGATTTGAAAATAATATTGGAAATTCACTTTTAAAGAGTAATCAAAACTATTTGTTTTTTGGCTTACAACACGCTTTGAAAAACAATAACTTCAGAGGGGATAGCAAACTGTCTTATTACCGATCAAGGAATAATTATTATGGTCTACTTGATGAACCATGGAACCCTATAATTTTATCTTCAGTAGAACCAGAAATAAAAAGAAATTTTGTTTCGTTAAATAGCCAATGGCAGTGGTATGATGGAATACTTGAAGAAGTCGATTTTAAAGTTGATTTGACAACAGACAATTTTAGTTCTTCAGAACAAAAGATGAATTTGGTTGTTAAAACTAAATTACCCTTGTTTGATGGAGACCTATCATTCAACGCCAATCTTGGTGGAGTAAGCAGTCGATTTGAACAAGATTACTTTAATAAATTAGCTATTAATTCACAACTTGGAAATGGTGGAGTAGAACTAGCTTGGAGATCTATAGAAACTAATCTTAAAATTAAAATAGGAGTTGGTGGGGCATATATTTTTTCTGATAGTTTGTATGGCACAGCACTTCAATTTTACCCTAGGGTAGAAATATCATACAATGTAGAAAAAGCTAAAATAATTCCATTTATCAAGGCCAATGGAAGAACAAGTTTGGCCAACTATTCTGACTTTTCAACAACAAATCCTTTTTTATATCCAGGTCTAGATCTACAGCCATTATGGCAAAAATATAATGCAAGGGCAGGTTTGCGATCTAAACAATTTAACGTTCTTTTATTTGAGTTTAGTATCGGCTATGATGAACAAGAAAATCTTCCCCTTTTCAAACGGCTTCCCTTTGATCCTTTGAATAATGATTTAGCATTTCGCTTTTCAAATGCTTTTGAGGTAGAATATGCCAATATTAGTCAAATTGATTTTAATGCACAATTGGGTTTTGATTTTTCTAGAGAAAATCACCTTGACTTTAAAATTCAATATCTCATCTATGATTTGAAGGGAGAAGGACTTCCATGGAATCTTCCACAGCTAAAAATTGCTACAAGAGGGCAATTTAAGTGGTCTAAATTTAGTCTTTCGCTAGAAGGGAAGATGATAGGAGTTAGACTAGCGGCTCAATCTTCAGCACAATGGCCAATAATATTGGAATTGCCTTTGGACGAGAGCAGAATTGATTCCTCATTCGATTTACCTATTTATTTGGAGGGGACTGTAATGTTAAATTATAAAATAAAAGAACCTTTTGACTTGTTTCTTAATGCCAGAGTGTCCACTAGTGCTACCCATGGTATCTGGGGCTTCTATCCACAGCCAAACTCTCTGATAATGGCAGGTTTTCGATATAAATTCAATTTATGATCGTAAAATAATTAAAAAAAAATGGAGAGTTCTTTTCTAAAGTTCAATTATATGTATTTTTACGCCCAGAAAAAAATAATCCTACGATGATACATTCAATAAGAAATTATTTGGTGAAAGTTCTTGCCACTACTTCTGTAGTCTTATTTTTATTTGCTTGTCAACAAAAAGCAGATTTAATTATCCATAATGCAACAATCTATACACTTGAAGATAATCAGCCTAAGGTAAATTCTATCGTAATCGAAGATGGGGTTATTAAAGATATTGGGAATGACCTTTTAGATAAATATTCAGCGACTAGTGTTGTTGATGCAAAATCTTTACCTATATACCCTGGTTTTATTGATTCACATTCTCATTTTTTATCTCTAGGATACCAACTTAATCAACTTGATCTTAAAGGAACTCAAAGTGTTGAGGAAATTCAAGCTCTTGCATTAGAATATAAAGAGGCTAATAACTCTAAATATATCGTAGGTTTTGGATGGGATCAAAACGATTGGAAAAATAATGTCATCCCACATAAAAAAATTTTTGAAGAGAATTTTTCAGACATTCCCGTGTTCTTATATCGTATTGATGGTCACGCGTTATGGGTCAATCAAAAAGTTTTAGATCTAGCTGCTGTAGATGCTAATTCATTTCTTGAAGGTGGGATAATAGAAGTAGACGAAAAAGGCCCTACTGGAGTTTTAGTAGATAATGCGATGGATTTAGTGATACCATATTTACCTGTGCCAACTCTTAAAGAAAAAATTGAGGCCCTGACAAGAGCACAAGAAATCTGTTTTTCGTTTGGATTAACAACAGTCACCGATGCTGGATTAACAAAAGAAGATGTTTTTCTTATTGATAGTTTGCAAAAAAATAATCTTCTAGAAATTAGGATTTATGGGATGCTAAAGAATGAAGCCTCAACCATCGACTATTTTCTTGAAAAAGGACCCTTAAAAACAAATCGACTCAACATCAGATCCATAAAATTATATGCTGATGGTGCACTTGGCTCCAGAGGCGCTGCCCTGAAGAGTCCCTATTTAGATAAAAAAGGGCACAAAGGTATCTTTCTAACGCCCATTGATAGTATAGAAAAGTTTGCCTACAAAATAGCAACAACACCATTTCAATTGAATACTCATGCCATTGGTGATGCAGCAAATAACGCTGTTCTCAATGCTTATAAAAAAGCACTTGTTTTTAAAGATGATCCAAGATGGCGAATCGAACACGCGCAAGTTCTAGACACCAATGATATTTCTTTGTTTAATCGAAAAATCATTCCCTCCGTTCAGCCGTCCCATGCAGTAAGTGACTCCCCTTGGGCTAAAAAGCGTTTGGGAGAAGAGCGAATGCATGGTGCCTATGCCTACAAAGCTCTTTTAGAAAGTGCTGGGCGAATCGCACTAGGGACAGATTTTCCTATTGAAGAGGTAAATCCAATTAATACTTTTTATGCCGCTACCTTCCCTCCAAAATCTGAAGAAGATGTTAGTTCTCCTAAAGCACTAAAACCAAGAGAAGCACTTTATGGAATGACAAAATGGGCGGCTGAAGCTAACTTTGAAGAGGCCGAAAAGGGAACTCTAAAAATTGGGAAAAAGGCTGACCTTGTGATCTTAGACAGAGATATTATACAAGTGTCAGAACGAAGAATTCCAAAAACAAAAGTCGTTGCCACTTTTCTGAATGGACAAATTGTGTTTAGTCGCCGCTACAAATAATTCACTTAATTTTATTAATAAATTAGATAAATTTTACCGTCATATATTTATAATTTATACTAATATTAAAAATTATATTTATAAAATAAACTATATTTTGATATTAAGCTTAAATTTTTGGGAATAAGTATATATTTGTTAAAAAATATTATGTGTGGAATTGTGTGTGCCTTTGATTTGAAGCAAGAAGCTTCTAAGTTACGTCTACAAGTTTTAGAAATGTCAAAACGGGTTAGACATAGGGGACCTGACTGGAGTGGAATTTTTAGTTGTGATAAAGCTGTTATTGCACATGAACGTTTAGCAATTGTTGATCCAACTTCTGGAAAACAACCTCTTTATAACGAAGACCAAACAATCATTTTAGCTGCCAATGGTGAAATTTATAATCATAAAGAATTAAAAGCTACTGAAGTACCGCATTATCCGTTTCAAACAGAATCTGATTGCGAAGTCCTTCTTGCACTTTACCAAAAAGAAAACAAAAGCTTTGTTTCTAAACTAAATGGCATTTTTGCTTTTGCTATTTATGATGTGGCTAAAGACGAATATTTTGTGGCACGCGATCACATGGGAATAATCCCATTATACATAGGATGGGACAGTTCAGGGACCTTATACGTTGCTTCAGAACTAAAGGCTTTAGAAAGTGTTTGCAACAAGATTGAATTGTTTCCACCTGGTCATTATTGGCATAGTAAAGAGGAACGACCTGCCCAATGGTATGACCCTGATTGGAAGGCCTACAATAAAGTAGAAAATAATCCTACTTCAATTCAAGAATTACATGATGCCCTTTCAAACGCGGTTCACCGTCAACTTATGAGTGACGTGCCCTATGGAGTATTATTGTCTGGTGGATTAGACTCTTCAATAACATCAGCCTTGGCTAAAAAATTCGCTTCAATGCGAATAGAATCAGAAGATAAAAAGGCTGTTTGGTGGCCTCAACTCCATTCATTTTCAGTTGGACTCGAAGGTTCTCCTGACTTAGAGGCAGCCCAAAAGGTGGCTGATCATATAGGAACCATTCACCATGAGATTAAATTTACTATTCAAGAAGGAATCGATGCCATCAAAGAAGTCATTTATCATTTAGAAACTTATGATGTTACAACAGTTAGAGCCTCCACACCAATGTATTTGATGGCTCGAGCCATCAAAGCTTTGGGAATTAAAATGGTCTTATCTGGTGAAGGTGCAGATGAACTTTTTGGAGGTTATCTTTATTTTCATAAAGCACCGAACGCCAAAGAATTTCATGAAGAAACAGTACGAAAACTAGAAAAGCTTCATCAATATGATTGTTTAAGAGCCAACAAATCACTCGCGGCGTGGGGCATTGAAGGGCGTGTACCCTTTTTAGACAAAGAATTTATTGAGGTAGCTATGCGCATCAATCCACGAGATAAAATGATTACAAACGAGCGGATGGAAAAATGGGTGGTTAGAAAGGCATTTGAAGATTATTTACCAAAAAGTGTAGCTTGGCGACAAAAGGAACAATTTTCTGATGGTGTTGGATACAATTGGATTGATACTCTCAAAGAACTTGTAGATGAAAAAATATCTGATGAACAAATGGAAAACGCTCACTATCGTTTTCAAAAACAAACGCCTCAAAACAAAGAAGAATTTTATTATAGATCGATCTTTGAAGAACATTTTCCAAGTGAAGCAGCAGCTCTAAGTGTGCCATCAGTACCATCAGTAGCTTGCAGTACACCAGTAGCTCTAGCTTGGGACGAGGCATTTAGAAATCAAAATGATCCTAGTGGAAGAGCTGTTGCCAAAATACACCAGCAGTCCTATTAAACTAATACAAAAAACAGTATTTAAGAGGGGCCTTTTTTAGGTCTCTTTTTATAATAAAGTGTTAATAACTTGATGCTTATAAAGATCTCGTAACACCCAAAAACACTGGGGTTATACTTATATTTGATATATGCGAAGTTAGTACTAAAAAACAGACTAAAATATGAGTGAAAATAATCCTGAAAAACAATATTCTGCCGACAGCATTCAGGCACTTGAAGGTATGGAACATGTACGCATGCGTCCATCAATGTATATAGGCGATGTTGGAACACGTGGTTTACACCATCTAGTTTACGAAGTTGTTGACAATTCCATTGATGAAGCACTTGCTGGTCATTGTGACACCATTACTGTTATTATAAATGAAGACAATTCAATTACCACCTCAGATAACGGACGTGGTATTCCCGTTGGAATGCACAAAAAAGAGGGAATTTCAGCATTAGAGGTCGTGATGACCAAAATCGGAGCAGGAGGAAAATTTGACAAGGATTCATATAAAGTATCAGGTGGTTTGCACGGTGTCGGTGTATCTTGTGTAAACGCTCTTTCGAAATCTCTCAAAGCAACGGTCTATAGAGATGGAAAGGTTTGGGAGCAAGACTACGAAAGAGGTAAACCAGTGGCTCCTGTAGCGGCGATAGGGACCGATTCGAAAACAGGAACGGTTGTCACTTTTAAACCCGATCCTCAAATATTTAAGCAAACATTAGAATACAGTTATGAAATTCTAGCGCTAAGAATGCGAGAATTATCCTATCTAAATAAGGGGATAACTATAGTTATAAAAGATGAAAGAAATAAGGATGAAAATGGGCAATCTAAATCAGAAAGTTTTCAATCAAAAGAGGGATTGGTAGAATTTATTCGATTTCTTGATGGAACAAGAGAATCTATAATTGGTGATGTAATCGCTATGGAGGGAGAAAAGTCAGGTATTCCAGTGGAAGTAGCGATGATTTATAACACTTCATTTACAGAAAATTTACATTCCTATGTAAACAATATAAACACTCACGAAGGGGGAACACATTTATCTGGTTTTAGAAGGGGGTTAACCACAACTTTAAAGAAATATGCCGATCAATCAGGTCTATTAGATAAACTAAAATTTGATATTTCTGGGGATGATTTTAGAGAGGGACTAACAGCCATAATTTCAGTAAAAGTATCTGAACCACAGTTTGAAGGGCAAACAAAAACAAAATTAGGAAATAGAGAAGTCACATCCGCCGTCTCACAAGCTGTTTCTGATATGTTAGAAAGTTATCTTGAAGAACACCCCAATGACGCTAAGACCATTGTTCAAAAGGTAATATTAGCAGCACAAGCAAGACATGCGGCGAGAAAAGCACGTGAAATGGTACAAAGGAAGACTGTGATGAGTGGGGGAGGACTGCCAGGAAAGCTTTCTGATTGCTCTGAACAAGATCCAGTTCAATGTGAAGTTTTTCTTGTTGAGGGAGACTCTGCTGGGGGAACCGCTAAACAGGGAAGGGATAGAAAATTTCAAGCCATCTTGCCTCTGCGAGGAAAGATCCTTAATGTTGAAAAAGCTATGCAGCATAAAGTGTTTGAAAATGAAGAGATAAGGAATATTTACACTGCACTGGGCGTCACTATTGGAACAGAAGAAGATAGCAAAGCCCTTAATTTGGAAAAATTGCGTTATCATAAAATTGTCATTATGTGTGATGCAGATGTTGATGGAAGCCATATTGCTACATTGATACTTACCTTTTTATTTCGTTATATGCGAGAATTAATTGAAGCAGGTTATGTATATATAGCTACACCCCCTCTGTATTTAGTTAAAAAAGGTGCTAAAAAAGAATATGCTTGGAACGATGATCAAAGGGATAGAATATTAAACAAACTTGGTTCAGGATCTAATGTTCAACGTTACAAAGGCTTGGGAGAAATGAATGCAGAACAATTGTGGGACACAACAATGAATCCCGAGCAAAGAACTCTAAGGCAAGTAAACATTGACAATGGTAGCGTGGCAGATAGAATCTTTTCTATGCTAATGGGAGATGAGGTTCCACCTAGAAGAGAGTTTATTGAAAGAAATGCTATTTATGCTAACATAGATGCCTAAAACATCTTTTTTGATAGTTTCAAAAATGAATTTCTTTGTACATTCGGTGTTTTAGAAACCGCTACATTTATTTAAATTATTAAGACATGAAGGTAACAGTTGTAGGTGCTGGGAATGTAGGTGCCTCTTGCGCAGAATACATTGCATTAAAAAGAATTGCTAGTAAGGTAGTT
>CENX01081246.1_pt1 | contig 10701 bp, 11 predicted proteins | sample 361321 | NCBI WGS metagenome assembly CENX01 (sample SAMEA2619678, study PRJEB7988) | marine metagenome | isolation source: saline water (ENVO:00002010), including | reverse complement strand
ATGAGAGAAGACGGAGGCTATGAAGCAATTGTTGCTGGGTGTGAAGCCCTAGGCAAGAATGCTGATTTGCATGTTAAAAATTATGGTGCAAATATTGAAGACAGATTAACAGGAGACCATGAAACTCAAAGTTTCGACACTTTTTCCTATGGAGTAAGTGACAGAGGAGCCTCTATCAGAATTCCATGGCAGGTTGAAGTTGACAAAAAAGGATATTTAGAAGACAGGCGACCAAATGCAAATGGTGATCCTTACGTGATTGCTATGTTGATGATTGATACTGTTTGTTCTGGAGCTTCTAGTTAGAAGTTGCAGAAGCAACTATTTCTTCAATCTTTTTAATAAATTGATCTAGATTTTTGTTGAATGAGTCTAAAGCTGATGCCCTTTGCTCACCAGTATCAGAAGACTCAAGACCAGCAAGCAACTCTATTGTGTCTGCAGATACTAAATTTACAAGTGTTTTGAGCTCTTCATGACTCGTTACTAAATTAGCGAATTCACTTGGTGGACCAGGTTCAGAGACTGTTGTAACAAAGACTTCTGCTGTTTCAATAAAAGCTCTAAACTCATCTTTGGCTTCCTGATATGTAACAGACTGGGAATCCCAGTTTTCATTTGCTTCGAGTACATCTTTACCTAACTCAGTTGCTTGAATTTTTTCAGCAGTAATTTCTTCAAGGTATGCAACATAATTGTCAGGAAGTGTCGTAGTGGTAGTTGTTGTTGAAGTATCTTCAATTACGGTTTCATCAGAAATTGTTTCAACGGGTGTTTCTTCAGCAACAATTTCTAGATTATTATTTGTTGCGACTCTATTAATGAATGTATAGGTTGTAGCAATCATTCCAATCAATACTAAAGGCAGTACAATTCTTCCCGGCTTTGGGTCTGAATTAAAGGTTTCCATAGCTATATTGTATCAAACTTATTTAATATATCGTTATTAATACTTTCCCAACTAAAATTTTCCTCTCTGGTTACCGTTAAGAAGCCGGGGCCAGCAAAAACAGAGTCAATTCCATTAATTTCAATTAATAATCTAGCTACTCCTCCATCATCTACAGTTTCTTTATTTATATATGTAGCAATCTCATAGTCATGATCAATCAGTATTTTTTTAGCATTTGGGTTAGGTGTATCTATTAAATCCATATTTACATATTATTTTAATATAAAAACAGTTAATATGTCTTTATGCAATACGAAGTTAGCAAACTTAGTAAAAAAAACCTATCACTTAATCGGAATCAAGTTTTTTCTGTAATTGGTTTATATTGCTTTGCATTAGGAACCCCTTTGCTGGGTTTTTCTGTTTATTTATTTCTAGAGTCTTCTAAATTTGTCTCTCAAGTATATATAAATTGGAGTGGGCAAGGCCTTTTTTGGTCACTAATTACTTTATTTATTTCAATATTTATTTTATTTATTCCAGTTGAATTTTTTAATGAATATTCTATTGAGAACAGATCTTTTAAAAATTTACTTACTAATATTATTTCTGTAATTTTTGTCTCACTATTTTTCCTAGTAATTTTACAAATATTACTAAGAAATCAGAATGTATTTATTAATGAGTACCTATCAATAGCAAGAGCAGTATCATTTTCAGGATTTATTGCAATCCCATTAGTATTGTTTATTTTTCATAATTTTGGGAAAAATTTATACTTTGTAAACCAATACTCTTACAGTTTGATATTAATTATTTGGATACTCTCAACACAAGTATTTTTATAACTACATTTTATTAACAGGCGTTATTCCTAAGCAGGACATTACATTATTACTTGTTGTTAAAAATAGTTTTGTAATAAATAATTTTGAAGATAAATGATTGGTATTAGTTATTTCAGATAGTTTTTCACTTTCATAGAATTGATTAAATAAATTTGATATTTCATATAGATAATTTGCTAGATGATGAGGTTCATTGAGTAGGTAGGATTGCTCTAAAAAGTAACAAAACAGATATAGTTTAGAAAGCAGCTTTCTGTCTATGTCATTTGCAATTAGTTTAGTGAATTCAATATTTTCATTTGAAACATTTTCCAGGAGTTTCTTAGCTCTTACTTGCGAATACTGAATATAAACTCCTGTTTTCCCGTTAACATTTGTAAATTTTTCTAAGTCGAATTTATAATCAGTTTTCCTATTGGTTATTAAATCACTATAAGTTAGAACAGAGTTTGTTAATTGCAATATTGAGGACTTATCTAAAGATTTATTAATATTCTTAATAAAATCGTAGGTTTCCTCAAATAGCTCACTAAGTGGTTTTGTTCCACCATCCCTTGTTTTAAAGGGATTTCCTTCACTATCGTTTAGTGTGCCATATGCAATATGTTCATGATAAAAGTTATTAAAATCAAAATATTTTATTGAATCAAATAATTGCTTGAAGTGAAGTGATTGACGATTATCTACAATATAGAAAGCTTTATCGTAACCTATGTTTTTCTGTCTATACAGAATAGTTGCAAGGTCAGTAGTTATATATAGATACGATCCATCGGATTTAGTAATCAAAATCTTTGGGTCTGTGTCCGCAGAGCTTATTAAAGCACCATTATCATTAATAATTTTTTTATTATTTAAAAGATTATCAATCATGCTTGGGATTAATTCATTGACATCACTTTCACCTAGCCAATAATCAAAATAATGATTAAGTAATTTTAAATTTTCTTTAAGGCTTTTAATAGAAATATTTTTAATTGATTTCCAGATTTTTAGAAGATCTTCATCGTTACTATTTAAAAGTTTGTTAATTTCTAATGCACGGGTTTTGAATTCATCGTTTATTTTGTATTCTTCACTCGCTTTCGGGTAGATGATTTCTAATTGGTCTGATTCCAAAGATTTGATATTTATGTTTTCTTTTTCTAAGAAAGTAATTATTTGAGCTATTGGCATACCCCAGTCTCCAAGATGGATATCACTAATTACTTCATTACCAATAAATGAATTAATGTTGTACAAACTTCTACCAATATTTAGTGTACGCATGTGTCCTACATGTAAAGGTTTGCCAATATTTGGTCCACCATAGTCAAAAATAATTTTATACCTTTTGTTAGTTCTAAAATCATCCTGTGTGTTTGTTATTTTATCTAAAAGATATTCATGGTTTAGTTCTAAGTTTAAAAATCCAATATCACTAATGTTTACAGTCTGAAAAATATTTGAGTCATTGATTGCATTTATAGTATTTTTTTGAAGTTCTTTAAAAAAGTTCGATTTATTATATTTTACAAGATTATTGATTTGTAAGTCATATTCATCTAATTTTGAAATGCTTAATTTTATATCTTCATCTAAATTAAAATTTTTAAATTCTTGACTTAAGGAATCTATTAAATTATTAAAAATATTATTCATTTAACACAATTTTCCAACTTTTATTTTACCGCCTATTTACCTAAGAGTACTTGCCTCAAAAAGTAAAATATGAATAGACTATTGTCAATTAAATATCTTTTATACAGTCTTTTTGGATCTTGAATTAACCGCAAAAACCATTCCAAACCTAGATTAGCTATCCACTCAGGCGCTTTTTTCTTTGTGCCCGCAACCCAATCAAAAACCCCTCCAACACCTACCAAGTTAGAATTTAAATTAACCTCTTTTTGTACTAAGTTAATAAAAACTTCTTGTTTTGGAAATCCAAGTGAGACCCAGATAATGTCAGCCTCAATGTTTAAAAGTTGATTTTTATATTTCGACACTAAATTTTCTGGAGATGTATATTCCGGACAAATATACCCACATATCAAAACTTCAGGGAATAAGTTACTTAATTTGTTGATCATTAAATTAGTTGTGTGTTCGTCACTACCAAAAAAGTAGTGCTTTTTTTTATCATCTATTCCATCTGAGAGTGTGGTCAAAAATACTTTATAACCGTCAACTCTAGAGAATTTTCTTTTTGTTAAGAATGACAAAGCTTTTGCGACTGGAAAGCCATCCGGAGTTTTAATATCAAATCTATTAACAATATCCCTGATATGAGAATTCTTAACACTTCTAACTAAAGTGTTTGCATTGCAAATAGCGACACTCTTTTTGGAAGACGTATTTAAGAAATTAGAAACTTCTTCAATCGTAACTTCAGATATATTTGTTTCAAGTACTTTAGTTGTTTTCATTATTGAAACTATTATATAAGTATTAAGAAGATTTTTACTATTTCTTGCGCCTGTAGCTTAACTGGATAGAGCATCTGACTTCGGATCAGAGGGTTGGGGGTTCGAATCCCTCCAGGCGTGCAAAAAGTTTATCAATTGAACTAATTCTATTTGAATAAGAAAAATTTTTTAATTCATCAGCATTCGGCTTTGGAATTATCGCAATATTTTTTACTGCTTTTTCAAAACTTGCATAATCGTTTTCTTTAAAAAACGATATTTTATTTGCAAATGGCAAAATTTTATGTGATTCAAAGTCTACAGCTAATACAGCCAGGCCTGCTGCCAAGTATTCAAAGTACTTCAATGGAGAAGTATATAATTTAGTACTATCGGAGTCACTAGAGTTAATTAATATACCAGCTTCAAACTCTGAAATAACCTCAGCTATTTTATTTTGAGGAATGTGATTAAGTATTTTTACGTTATTAATTTTGTTTTCCTCAACGTATTGATATAGTTTCCTATATTCAGAAAATGGACCACCAATTATGGTCAAAGTATAATTTTTCAATCGAACTGAATTAAAAGCTTCAACTAAAAATTGAATATTTCTGTCTTCACCATACCTTGTAAGACGTCCAATAAATATAAAAGAATTTGGATTACGACGACGAGGGGGGTAATTTGTAAAATCTTCTTCATCAAATGAGTTAGGGAGTATTTCTAAATTTATTTGTTGGGTTTTGTTTAAATTAGAATCTTTTAACAAAAATTTATTTAATACAACATATCCAACATTTTGATTATTCTTTATTTTTTTGAAAACAAAAGACGTAGTTTTTGATAATTTATGCAATTCAAAAATAACTTTGTAATTTCTTTTTGCAAGAAAATATAATGCCCAGTTAGATCTTGTAAAAAATAATGCATTTTTAGTGTCTGGGGAATTATCGATATATGTTCGCATAACTTTCATTGTCCATAGAAAGTGACTTAATACGTAAAAGATACTTTTAAAATATCTAAATTGATCAAAATTTAAAAACCATTTAATTTCATTAATATTTACTTCATCAGGAATTTTGTAATATTCAGAAATACTTATATTCTCTTCTAAACTTTTCCTTCCAGGATGAATAAGTTCAACTTGATAACCTGCTTTATTAAAATATTTTATCATTTTCATGCTCTGAATGGAATTAGCACTAATCGAAGGAAATGATTGAAAAGTAATATAAAATAACTTTTTATTCGGCATGCTCTTCTTTAAGTTCTTTTTCAGAATATAAACTATTTAATATAAATAACAAAAGAATAAAGTTTGGAAAATAAAGAAGGGCATCACTTTTAAGATAATTTATAAATAAGAATAAAAATAAAAACAAAACATAGTTGTCAGTTTTGTTTTTATATAAAAAATAGAAAAACAAGCAAAATAAAAAAGCTAAACCAGTTATTCCGAAAAAAATCAAATAACTAAATAAAGATGAATGCGGCAGTATTAAGCCGTCTTTATATATATTTTCATGACTTAAAAAATATTCAGCCAGTTGATTAGGTCCATATCCAAACATTAATTCATAAATATTTGGGTTATATTTAGAAAAAAAGATTCCCCATTTTTCAGATCTATTAATGAAATAAGAAACAGAACTAGTCAAAGAAAGAACACTTGGTAAATTGTTTATTGTATTTCCATAAGTATAAGAGTTAATCAAGTATTTTAGAGATGTAGAAAAATTTGTTTGTTCATTTGGAAGTTCTAAAAGAAGTCCATAGTTTGCTTGATCAGCAGCTGACTGCTCATACTGATTTAGCTCAAATTCATACCTAATATCGGATGCCATCACACCTTCAAAAAGCATAATATTACTCAAAAAGTCAAATGAGTAATCACTGAAAAATAGGAACATTGAAACCATAAAAATAATTAATAAAAATAAAATTATCATGAATTTAATTTTTCTTTTTTCAATATTTTTATGAATAAATATTAAAGTCAATACCACAAATAAACTGACTACTGCAGCAATGTTATTGGCTCTATAAAGTCCATAAATATTAATTAAAATCAATAAGAAGTAAAAATTGTTAATTTTATTTTTTAATATATATGTGTTGTATACAAAGAAAAGAAGAGCAAAAGCATAAAACTCCCCAACACCTTCAGCACTTGGTGCTAATCCTCTCCAAGTATTTCCACTTATACTTTCAAAACTACCAATACCGGTTTTATTGAGACCAAAAAAATAGTAAGTAAAAAAATTAACGATTTGATTAATTGATGACAATAATCCAAAGATAACTATTAGAGATGAAGAAATTAATAGATTTTTAGATATTAGTGTTGAATTAATATGTTTTTTTGAGATTGAAATAATATATTTAAAACCAGTGATAATTAAATAAAAATTTATAATCCAAAACAATAATGAACCATATGATTGTGATGTATTTGCAAATCCACGGATTTTATCCACATCAAAATTTGTATTTAAATTGTTAGAATTAATAAACCAAAATATTGAAAATAATAAATAAGTTATTAGAAATTTAATGTTTGGTTTTTCATTTAAAAAACTAATTACTCCTAGTATTGAAAATAAAATTACAAAAAAATTAAGATTTAAGGATGAATATGTTCCCCAAATTAAGAATAAAAAAGGAAAATAATTAACCAATTTTTCATATCTGGTTTCAAGAATTTCTATTAAAAAATAAAAAACGATTACTAGAGAAAGCAAGTAAGAGTACAAGTAAAAATTGTTTAAGCTTAATGTATTTTCATAATCTCTTACAATAAACAGATAATCAAAGTCTCGAGAGATACTTGAGTAGTATTCTTTTTCGCCATATAAATGTAGGTAATATAACAAAGTTGATAAAAATAGAGCTATTTTTTTATATTTGAATTGATATTTTTCCCCTTTTGGAATAAACGAAATTAATGCTAAAAAAAACAAACTTTGAAGTAAAAAATCTAAGTGAACATTTGTAGCAATTCTAATAACAAATTTTCTAGGTGAATATTTATCCCAACCATCTTCAATCTTTTTTTCAGGAACATAGTCTACCCAAAAGTTCTTACCAAAACATTCAACGTTGCCCTTTGGTTCTGGCCTAATTGAAATTTCGTAATCGAGATTAAAAGAATTTAAAACTTGAGATAATCCATATTCGCATCTTAATTCCCTGTAGTGGTCTAACCACCAGCTTATTTTTTCTTCTGAATCTACATCAAATTGTTCATATTCTGACACAGCAAAAAAATTAAATGCTAGAAGCATGATAAAAATTATAAAAATAAGTCTTAAAATTTTTGAATTAGTGTTTAAATTATTCAAGAATTATTTATCCTATTAGCAACTATTTTTTTTGCAATAAAATACAAAGTTGAAACCACTATTAGTGAGAAAAAAATAATTTGTTCTCCATTTACAAAATCAGATACGTCATTTGTCCAGCCACCATTGACATAATATGCACACTCTATCCATGAATTAAGGTTTACAGTATTTCCGTCCCTATCAAATAAAGCAATTACTTGAAAATTTGGATCAGGTGTAAAGATGTAGTTTGGAGAATTTGAGATTTCTGTAAAATTTGGGACTATATCATTGTCACCACAAACAACTTCTATCCTTCTTTTCATTATCTAATTGATTATATTCATTTATTAATAGTTTATTTTTAGTTTATTATTATTCCTATGATTGGTGATCCTGGATATTTCGGCCCTGACTCAATGATGTGGAAAGTCAATAAGGAAATAACAGTCCTTTTTGGCGGAGCAAGAGCATTGCTTATGCATGCCGCGCACCCTCTTATTGCTGCAGGAGCAAGGCAAACTTCTTTTTACCAAAGAGACCCATGGAAAAGACTTATAAGAACACTTTCATTACAAAACTCTGTTACTTTTGGTACAAAAACTGAAGCAGATGAAAGTGCACACAGAATAAATAAACTACACGAAGTTATCAATGGTACTGATGAAGTATCTGGTAAGTATTATGATGCTTTAGACCACGAGCAATTACTTTGGGTTCACGCCTGTTTACAAATTTCTTCGATTTATTTCTACGAAAAAACGGTAAGGAAATTATCAGAGGAAGATAAAAACAAATATCATCAAGAAAACTCATTTGCAGCAGAACTTGTTTTGGTAAAAAAAGACGAAATACCAAAAACTCACGAAGAATTAAAGCAATGGGTAATATCAAAATCTAGAGAAAAAGATTATCTTATAATGACAGATGTTGCCAAGGATGTTTATGACATTATAGGAGGTGGTCCAGTACCTCGCCATATTAAACCTATTTGGCCATTTATAGCATTTACAGCTTTTAACACTTTGCCTAAAGAATTTAGAAAATTGTATGGTATTAAAGACACAAAAATAAAAACTTTCTTTCTTAACTTTAATTTATTTTTACTAAAGTTTTCTAGGCCTTTTTTACCCCCTTTCTTCAAGCTTATAGCACCAGCTCGATGGGCTAAACAGAGAATTACAAAAAGTCCAAGTCTTAAATTTAGTGATAAAGCAAATTACTAATATATATAATACGAATATGGAAAATGAAAATAATTGGTCTGATATTACTGATAGCTTAGGTAATGTTGCTAAAAAAATTAATGAAAAAATTAATGAAGAAGAAGTTGTTGATGATTTGAAAGACACCTTTAAAAGTACTGTTGAGAACACTTCTAATCTTTTGAACAATATGCTTCACACAGTCGAGTCAACTATAAACGATGAAGAGATTCGTAAGGAAACCAAAGATATAATTCAAAATATAAATATTGAGCTTAAAAATATATTAGAAGACACCAAAAATAAATTTTCAAACATTTTTGATGATATTACAGAAACAGAAGAAGAGTAGTTCTTTAAATTCAATTTAAGAAAAATATTTGTATATACTAAATTCTGTAAATTTATAGGGGTCGGTAGCTCAATTGGTAGAGCAGGAGCCTTTTAAGCTCAAGGTCGTGGGTTCGATTCCCACCCGACCCACTTAAATGCCGCTAATTTTAGATCTTAAAAGTGAAAATGGTGTTTTTAATATAATTTTAATATCTAATAAAAGAGTCCAATTTTCAATATATTCTAAATCGTATTTGTACCATATGTTGAAATCATCTGTATTACGTTCATTTATTTGAAGTAAACCTGTAATACCTGGCATAACATTCAGTCTTCTTATATAGTTCTGGTCATAATATTTGTTATCTTCTGGAAAAAGTGGCCTTGGTCCGACAACGGACATTTCACCTTTTAAAACATTAATTAGTTGCGGAATTTCATCGATACTGTACTTTCTTAAAAAATTTCCACCTTTAAAAATTCTTGGATCATTTTGTATTTTAAAAAGTGGACCCGAGTGTTCATTCAACTCTTCAAGCTCTTCTCTTTTATCGTGGGAGTCTACCTTCATTGTTCTAAATTTATACATATCATAAGTTTTTCCATGAAGCCCAACTCTAGTTTGCTTTAAAAAAACCGGTCGACCATCAAGAATTAAAATATAAAAAACGGCAATTAATCCAATTGGAATATATATTATTGAGAAAAGTATTAAGCATGTGATATCCAGGAATCTTTTTGCTATATAATTTGATCCATACTGGATGTCATTATTTAAATAGATAATTTCTTTATTTGAAATTCTTTCACTTCTGTATATTACATTTGTGTTAAATGTAAATTCTGGATCAGCAATGATTAAAATTTTCTTATTCAAGTTAATTAGATACTTTACAAATTTATCCGGCAAAGTTTTTATTCCGGAGAAGTCAAAGACTACTATATTTATCTCACTTTTCTTATTAATGCTTTCAATAGTTTTTTCATAATCTTCAAACATGGTGCTAGTATTTTCAAAATTTGCTAGCTCATTTCTTAATGATATGATTCTAAGACTTCTAAAAAGTGAATCAGGTTTTAGATTAAAGCAAATATAATTTTCTTTTGTTGGGTTTCTTCCTAATGCTGAAGATATAAATTCACTATTTCTGAATGAAACTAGCACTAGAGGAATAATGAATGTTAGAACTATTGTATGAAACCTTGAAACTTCATCAAATCTAAATAGCTGTAAAAAACTAAGAAAACAAGCTGTCCAAACTAAGTATATTGGTATGAATTCATCAAGTATATTTTTACTCGTTGTAAACATTAATTCATTCGTATATGAATAGAAATTAGAAGAATAGAGTATTATTAAAAAAACAAATACGAAAAAAGCAAGATAAAAATCAATTTTAATAAAATCATTAGTCACAAAAGGGTAAAACCTGTCTCTGTCTTCAAATAAGTTATCTTTAATTTTTATAAAACCATCGAAGTAATCTCCTATCAGATAATTATCAAAATACCATATCGTTATGGCTGTAATAAGTCCTTGTAAGAATAAGAATCTTAAAAAGTATTTTGATAATTTATAAATTTTCACTGTTTTTCATAATAGTAATTAAAAAAATTTCTATTCAAACAAATTTTTTCCTTATATTAGAATTACTAGATATATTGGGGGCGTGGTGAAGTCTGGAGTTCACGCCTGCCTGTCACGCA